>Ga0209830_10000042_pt1 | contig 147570 bp, 113 predicted proteins | sample ArcticOcean_MG_C_12_FD_187439 | JGI IMG/M metagenome (GOLD analysis project Ga0209830, IMG submission 187439) | Marine microbial communities from western Arctic Ocean - ArcticOcean_MG_CB8_130 (SPAdes) (version 2) | ecosystem: Environmental > Aquatic > Marine > Oceanic | place: Arctic Ocean...
TCCATCCAGGAAGCCCACCGTACCACAAGGCACTACCTGCATTAATAGACTCAATACCCACACCTGAATCACCTGCCAAATCTTGTAGCACGGCGAACACGTCAGGCTCGGTAATACCGACATATTTCACTAAGAACTCTCGATAGCTGATAGTTCTCAGGTATTCCCAACGATCAGCAACATCTAGAATCAAGTCCTTTTCATTTTCTAGTAGAAATAACATTTGTTGCTTTGCCGCCACAGAAATAGGCATTTTATCCACAGCATTTTTTGCTGAGTTGGTCGAATCACTCAACGGTATATAATTTTTTAAATCACTCAAATCATAGTTAACAACGGTGTCTTTGCCCCATCGCTTGCGATCGAAGTGGACAGCGCCGGCTAACTTATTACGCCGATAAAACTGCTGGTCATAGGCAGTGTCAAAAACACTAAAATCGATATCAAGATCTTTTAGTAACCCCTTAACAATATCGCTATAACCCGACGGCTCTTGCATGGTTTGCGCACCGCCGTAACCAAGCATTTTCCGGCCATTAAACTCAAATTCATTACGCTTGGCATGGCCGCCAAAATCATCATGATTATCTAGAATTAAAATTCGAGCATCAGGATATTTGCCCGCGTAAAAGTGCGCTGCAGAAAGACCACTTATTCCCGCACCAACAATGACTAAATCATAAACGTCATCAACACTGCTGGTGTTTCCCCAATCTGTCTGTCCATAGCGCGCCAGCCCGTGACTGACCTCGAAGGATCCTTGGTGATTACCGCGCAACCCATCTAGTGCAGGTGGATATGCTGGACTCTGTCGTTTTTGCGTGGACGGTTCAGCTGCCTCGGTAGCAGAGAAAGGGGACATGGCAAGGCTCGTTGACGCCAAGGCGACACCTTGCAGAAGATCTCGACGCGTTATAGGTCGATTCATTCCAAGCGATTTATCAGTCTTGTTCACTTTACGCTCACTTTTAAAGAGTTCTCCGGATCAACTAACCATTAAAGACGATCCACCAACTTATAATACATCATACCAAGAGCCACCATCTGATTGCGGAACACATGTTGGCCCGGAATCCATATCGGTTTAATGTTGGCAAACACATCGAACCGCTCGAGAGTGCCACCCACCGTATCGGCCAGAATCTGTCCCGCTAAATGAGTGACATTGACTCCATGCCCGGAGTAGCCTTGTGAGTAGATAATATTGGGGGCTAATTTCCCCATTTGTGGCACTCGATTAGCAGTGACACCGATAGTACCGCCCCACCCAAAATCAAATTTAGTGTTGGCCAACTGTGGGTATATTTTTAGCAATCGTGGGATAAGGTTCTTTTTAATCACCTCAGGATCACTACCGAAGTAGGTAAATCGCCCGCCAAAAAGTAGTCGTTTGTCGGCACTTAGACGAAAATATTCCAAAATATAATTGGGATCGCACACCGCTAGATCTTGAGGATTTATCTCGCTAACCAGTGCATCTGAAAGCGGCTCTGAGCCAATAATAAAGCTATTGACAGGAAACAAAATACCCCGCAATTTTGGCTCTAAAAAATGGTATGCGTTGCCTGCAAGAACCACAAAGTCGGCAGTCACTGACCCGTTTGCAGTCACCACAGTAGCCTTGTCACCTCGCTTAATTTCGAGCACTGGAGAATGCTCATGAATGGTTGCCCCCAACGATACCGCGGCAGTGGCCTCCCCAATACATAAATTCAATGGATGAACGTGTCCATTACCATCATTTCGCAAGGCGCCAATATAGGCCTTTGTACCCAGCAGGTCTTGAGTCTCTTGCTTAGATAACATTTTGTAGTCATGGGGGAAATCAAACTTCTGTAACTGCTCATAGTAAGATTGTAAATCTCTGACATGCCGAGGTTTAATGGCAACATCGACATAGCCAGACTTTAAGTCGCAATCTATATTATAGGTTTTAACGCGCTCGCGGATGATTTCATGTCCAGCCCAGCCCATATCCCAAAGCCTACGCTCGCCCTCTAAACCGAGGGTGGACGCCATTTTACTGTCTCCGGATATACCACCAATCATTTGGCCGCCGTTACGCCCAGAAGCACCCCAACCAACCTTATTAGCCTCAACAACATGCACGTTGTAGCCGCGCTCTGCAAGATGTAGAGCCGTCGATATACCCGTAAAACCAGCGCCGACAACACAGACATCTGCCTTTACGTCACCCGTAAGTTGAGGGTAGTTAGTCGGTTGATTCACGGTGGCTGCGTAGTAAGAGCTAGTATGGGGTTGAGACGTCGTCATCGTGTAATCAAAACCTCGAGTTGCTGATAGATTAAACCGTATCTTTATCCCAAATAAGGCAGAAACAAGCATCCTACCCTATCGGCAAAAACAGTATGACTTTTGTTAACTACCTGTGTCTGACCTATGAAGGCTACTAAGCAAAGGACTACACTGATCGACGAAATTGCGCTGGTGTTTGCCCTGTGGCTTTTTTGAAGGCCGCATAAAAAGCTGAATTGGAGTTGAATCCAACCGCAAAAGACACATCCAATATTGATTGCGATATCACATCATGACGCAGCAAAATAGACTTGGCTTCGGCGATTCTGTAGCTGTTTAAAAAGTCAAAAAAACTCATTTTAAAACCCGAATTCACAGCTTGGGACAAATGGTTAACCGAGCAGTCGACCATAGCCGCTAACCGCGGAAGGGTTAGATCTGGATCAAGATAAACTTTATGAAGAGACATGAGATCAGAGAGTTGTTCCTTGTAGCTTTCAAGTTGCCGATCATCAAGTCCTGATTTTGCATATTTAGGCGCGCCTATATCATCAGTAACAGCGGCCAATGAGCTGACCGAATGCATGGGGTCATAGTAGTCCGTAATCCGCACAGCGCCATCACCCTTTAAGGCGATAAACTCTGCCCCGCTCCAGCTGTCAGATTTAGTAGTCGTAGAAGACATTTTGTATTGAAAGGCTATGGCGTTGTCACTGCAAAGCACTTCGCTGGTAAGCTCATAACGCCGATCTTCAGAGGCAAAAAAGCCCGCTAAATTAGCAATTAGCTCGTCGCGAGAAAACTGTTGGTGAGTAGGAATATCACAATAAGTGCCGTTCTTAGCAAGATGATCTGCAACCCCCTTAGCATCACTATGGTTCCACGCATCAAAGTAGCTATCCACAAAATCTATTGCACGCATCACGAGTCACTCCTTACATTCATTCCCACTTGAGGTCTGAGTATAGCGGAACTTTGCGCAGAGAATCTAGGTCAAAACATTCCCCATAGGGGTAGCGAGGTGGACATCAACTATGTTTGACGGGGCTAGAATCGATAGCGTACTTTGGCAATCAGAGATTCGACCTGAACACCCTTCCAGCCTTCATTAAATAGAGTGTCTGGACCTTCATCACCACTAGCACTGCCGAAAAAGCCACCGCGACTGTAGACCACAAATATATCTGAGAGAGGGGCGAGTTGATAGCGATAACGAATTTGAAATGCAGTGTCACTAACGCTGAAATCTGAAGATCCCGTCGCTGAAGCTGTTAGCTGCCCAACGTTGTCCAGCTGGTAACTATTAAGAACCTGAGCATCTACACCAATCCATTGAAATTTCAATCGTACTTCTTGCCGATTGGAGGGATACCAATCTAACCGAATGTCACCGGTATACCTGTCAGCTTCATAACCAGCCAACTGAGAAACTTCAGAATCCCACAAAAGCCATTCTCTGTATTTTTTAAACCCAACTTTACCACCAAGAGTTAAGGTTTCAGTCAGATATAACTGCGGTCGAATAAAGGCGCCATAGTATAATTCACCAGTGTCTTCTGTACCTGTATAGGCTTTAGCACTAAAGACAAAATCATTACCTCTCGGACTCTCATATCGCAGCGCAGTTTTGTACTTTGCTGGCCGAAAATATGAACCATTACCTCGGGTGATGCGATCGTCCCAGCCAGATGATGTAGACTCAAAGTCTAGAGCTAATTGCCGTGTAGATTTAAATACCCAGTTGAATTTCAATTCAGACCACAGAGACAAGCGTTCGCCCGCTGTATTCTCTAGATAGGAATATTCAAATTCAGTAGAACCGGACAGCAATGATGACTCTCGATCATATTTACGTTGATCATATCGATGGTAGCCATAAAATTCGTCATATCCATTTCGCCGCATATAGCCCATGTCGTTCATTTCAAACTCATCACCATAATGAGAGTAATACAATGCATGAGACCATTCATCACTGGGCGTATAAGACCAGTTAACCCATCCAGCATAATCTTGCTGATCAACCGCTTGAAAGTCGTTGTCATTATTAGGGTTCTGATGAATATCGCTATGTAAAATTTGCGCGGACACTCTTACTTCATCGCTAGAGTCCCATCTAAAATCAATCCCTTGTACGGTTGCCTCACGTTCTAATAAGTCGCGTGTGACATGAGTTAACCGATGCCCAACAGTCAAAGCATTAGCCTTTCGCTGAATTCTACTGGAAACAAATTCACCGCCAGCACTACCCATTGAGGAGTCTTCTTTGACAGCAAAAAGGCCCATATCAACAGATTTTCCATAATGAGTTAACTTTGCTGCAACATCGATATCTAGCAATCCATCATCGACACCAGCACCAATACGACGGGTGTAAAGAACAACATCTTCATTAGGTTGGACGCTATTAAACAGACCCTGATTTTCAGTAAAGAACGCTCTTTTCTCACTCACAAACGTCTCAAACGCAGAAAAATTAACGACTAAATCATCACTCTCAACTTGACCAAAATCTGGATTCAAGGCACCCGTTAATTGAGTATTACTATTAGGGCGCCAAATAAAGTCCAGACCAACATTAGTACCATCACTTGTATCAGTATTGTCACTACTGCGGAGATTATGGTTATAGCTGGCATAAGGAAACCAGTCCAAGGTCGACGCTTTGACCTGCTTAACCTCTATCGGGTGCCAATCCTCCATAAAGGTAGGCCGGGTATAAAAGGCATTCGGGAAAGCAAAACGCAGAGATTCGTTATAAACCACTCGAGAAAACCAAAACCCCATATTTTTCTTACCATCGGAGGACGTTGACATCGGTGCCACAGTCCAAGGAATCTGCATTTCGCTATACCAATAATCCCCGTCACTGGATGTTTGTGAATACCAAGTTCCGTCCCAGTCACCGGAATAGGTACCTGGCCCAACGATACCATCTTGCCTCGAGTTAGCTGAACCGACAGTGAAGTCATAACCCGATTTAGCGGTACCATCAAAATCAATACTAACAACATTGCGGTCAGCTTCAATTTGCGCATCTCTGGCAAATCGCCGATTTACCCGCTTGACCGTTGCCGGCTGATAGTTCTTAAAACCAACAAAAATCCCCTCTTCATTAGTAATCATTCGTACTTCAGTGGCGTATTTAGCGACGTCGCCGGTTAATGGCTCAACGGTAACAAAATCTGTATAGACAACAGCATCATTCCACTCAGGCTCATCTAAAACGCCATCAATAGTAATATCGCCATAGGCGGCAGTATGCGTTAAGCAACATCCAAAGATGGTCGAGAGAAAAAAACGATAGTAAGACTGGTTCATAGCGGTTGGCTACTTTTATTCAGCAAAGTCGAAACGACATTTTAGGGATTCAGTTTGAAATTACTATCTAAAATATAAAAATAACTGTTCTAAAGCTTACCCATCCATGCAGGTGCCTTGTAAGGTATTACAGTTACTTTGTCTCCAACATGAATAATGCCCGAAACCTCTATTACACCAACCACTCCGCGACTGTATTTGGACGCCGCCAAAAAAGCACCTTCAGGTATAGTAGAACCGCTGTTAGTAGAATGCATAGCGGCTATCTTTTCGTCCATATCCACGCAGGGTGGATTATATTCTTCGACGATCAATTCGGCGCCAGAGGGAAATTTAAGAATACTACCTTTGGGCAGATGCGAGAGATTAGGCACGCCTGATAAGCAGATGTTAGCGCCAACAGTGGCGGCAGACAACGACTCGCTTAAATCCATTGTTTGAGCGATCTCAGCGAGTTCTTCTAAAGAAACGGCAGACCACTGTCGTTCATTACGCCGAATAGTCCCTGACACTTGCTTATCACCCACATCCCATGCCTTTCTTTCATGGGAGCCGTGGCGATCACCAACAAACCCAGAGAGTTGCGCATTAAGCAGTAACCGAGGCTCCTTACCTAACTCGTCCTCAGTAGTGCCTAAACAAACATTTTCAACCTGACCAATAGATCGTTTCATATACATTTCTCAACATCAAAAAGCGGCTGGTGGTGTGGCTCTGGCGCGCTCAGGTGCCCAAAAAGGCTTTTGCTGAAGGGTACATTTCGCCACTTTGCTATGGTGCCGTAGTTCTTTGGAATAGTAAATCTCTGCCCAGATAGTCTTCTTTAACGCTGAAGTCTGAACCATTGCCAGGGCAATATTCGCCTTAACCACTGGCGACCACATCGCTGAAGTCACATAACCAATCTCTTTGCTACAGTCCTTATCAGCGTATAAAAAAGACTCTTCTGCCGGCTTATTGCCCTCTATATCTAACTTTACCAGGGTATATTCAGCACCTTGATCACGTGCCTTTAATAGTGCCTTTCTACCGTTAAAATGTGGTTTTTTGAAGTCCACTAACCACCCTAAGCTTAACTCAAATGGCGTTTGGTCATATTCAAAGTGAATGGTCTTTAACGCTTCATTAAATTCCATACCCGGCATAATAAAACCGGCCTCCAAACGTGCCATGTTGGTGGCAGACTCGCCATAGGGCTGGATGCCATAATTTTCTCCGGCAAGATATAAGGCATCCCAAAATTCTAACGCCAAATCAGGAGAGATCCAAAGCTCATAACCTAAATCTCCAGTAAATCCTGTTCGCGATACCATCAATGGCGCATCTTCACTGCCAGCAAACGGAAAGTGGGCAATACAAAATGGTTTAAGATTTTCAATACCATCTAAACCCATTTTCTTAAGTACTTCGCAGCTAGTAGGGCCTTGAAACGACAGAGCCGCAATCTCATCTGACATATCAGTAATCTGTAATTGGTCATAACCAAAGGCACTCTTGCGGAGCCACGCCAGTGATGGACTACCACAGGTAAGCAAGAAGCGATCTGCGCCTAGCTTAAAAATTGTGCCGTCATCAATAAGGCGGCCTTCATCGGTGCACCAGCAGACGTAGGTCACTCTATTTTCTTTGAGTTTGGTGATATCTCTTGTCACCATTCTATCGAGCATAGCTTCGGCATCGGGGCCACTGAGAATATATTTTTGCATCGGACAAATATCATAGGTGGCGCAGCTATTACGAATACAAAAGTACTCATACTCTTCATCGTAGTAGTAATCAGCAAACTTATAACCGTTCCAGCTAGACCAGGCATCGCGGAGGTTCAATGCTGCCTGACGAGGATGAAAAGGACTTTCCTTTAATCGCTCACCAGCAAAAGGATCGGTGACTTTTGGCATACTATTCATCGTAAAAATCATCCTCTGGTACAGTGTTGGGACGTTTTAGATCCATAAGGATTTCTCGTGCTGCATTGGCACCGCAAGCTGATGAAACGCCACCCCCGGGATGCGTGGATGAGCCACACATATACATATTTTTAATCGGCATACGGTATTGGGCATAGCCAGGAAAGGGGCGATTAAAGAGTAACTGATCGATGGTCAATTCACCCTGAAAAATATTTCCTTCGGTGAGCCCGACCTCAGCTTCTATGTCATGAGGAGTGCGAACTTCCATATGAACAATCAAATCTTTAAAGCCGGGACTGTAGCGTTCAATTTTATTAATAACGGTCTGACCAAAGGCATCACGCTTTTCCGATGTCCAAGGACCATCGGCCAGCTGAGGTGGACAATATTGTACAAAGTTCGACATCCAGTGTTGACCCGGTGGCGCAACGGTAGGGTCCCAAGCTGAGGGTATTACGGACTCTATAAACGGGTCTTCAGACCAGCGACCGTGCTTCCAACAGTCATAGGCGCGCTCCATGGTTTCCATTGAACCCACAAAGCCTTGTCCACCGCGGTTAATATATCGGTTATCCGCCACATTATTAAATTTGGGTAAGCCGGAAAGCGCTATATTAACCTTACCGGATGAACCTCTAATTTTGAAGTTTTTGGCTTTTTCGTAAATGCCCGCCGGCAAATCATTCTTGTCCATGCATTGGGTAAAGGTGCGTTTGGCATCCATGTTCGAGACCACGATCTTAGCATGCAGCTCATCGCCATTTTCGAGAACTACTCCCGTCGCCTTACCATTTTTAACGACAATTTTATTAACCCCAGCATTGGTGCGAATCTCGCCACCATGCTCTTGTAAAGCACCTGCTATGGCATTGGAAATAGCACCCATGCCGCCTCTTGCTAAACCCCAGGCACCCACATTGCCATCCACATCACCCATGACATGGTGTAGCAAGATATAAGCCGAACCCGGGGAGTACACACCCAATGCGGTACCAATGACACCTGGACTGGCCATAGCTGCTTTTATTAAGTCATCTTCAAAGTAGTCATCAAGAAAATCAGCCGCACTCATGGTGAAAAAACGAATGTATTCGTAGAGTTCTTTCTCGCCCAGAGACCAAAATTCTTTTGCCAACCACAGTAGCTCGCGGATATCTCTTGGCTTAAATGAGGTTGGGTTGGGTGGCGTACGTAATAGTGTTTTACGAATCAGTTGAGCATAGCGCCCAAGATCGGTTTGAAAGCGAAACATTGCGTCGGCATCATGAGGAGAGCGACGGCGAAGTTGATTATATTCGGCCTCTTCAGAGTGATAACTAGTCATGGTGTCACCGTTATCGGCAAACACCACAGTACCCAAATACGGTACCAAAACTAGGCCATGTTTGGTTAGATTTAGATCGCGATGGATAGTCTGTCGCATCATACTGCACACATAGGAACAGCTTGAGTAAAACCAGCCGTCATGCATTTCTCGCGTCACCGCAGCTCCACCAATGTACTCGTTCTTCTCAACAACCAGCACATCTAGGCCTGCTTTAGCTAAGTAAGCGGCATTGGTTAATCCATTGTGTCCGGCACCGATAATAATGGCATCATACTTTTTCATTGCTATTTCTTCGCCCCCATAATTTCTTTTGCGGCGTTATGGCCTGGGCCACCCATCAATCCGCCGCCAGGATGACTTCCTGCGCCACACAGATAAAGCCCAGGAATTGGGGTACTATATTGAGCGGCTTCATAGGTGGGCCGCATCATCAATATTTGGTCCATAGACAACTCAGCATGATGCCAATGGCCACCGGTGAGATGATAGGTTTGCTCTAAATCTGCAGGCGTTAAAAGTTCACCATGAATAATTTGTTGTTTAATACCCGGAGCGTAGGATTCCAGGGTATCAATCAAGCGCTGATATAAATTTTGCCGGGCCTCATCTGTCCAGCCACCCTTGAGTTTATGGGGGACATACATAACATGGGCAGAAAGGACCTGCTTGCCCTTCGGCGCCAGTGATTGATCATCCATACTCGGAATAATAATTTCCATAACCGGTGACTGAGAGCATTCTCCATATTTAGCGTCATCAAAAGCAAATTCAATGGCATCCAATTCTGGCGCGATGATCATGCGACCGTTCGGAATATTTACGCCAGTAAATTTTGGTGCGCCGTCCAAAGCAAGATGTAACTTGGCAACATAACCGTCGCATCGCAATCGATTAATTCGGTTAGTAAAACCAATTTCAAGATTATTGGCACCGACCAACTTGAGAAAAGTTTGCTTGGGGTCTGCCGAGGAAATAACTCGAGTGCCGTTGATAAGTATCCCATCGGCAAGTTCAACCCCAGTGGCTGCCAATCCAGCAGAACTACCTTCAATGACAATCCGTTTAACCAAAGCGCTCGTCTGCACGGTGACACCGGCAGCCAACGCCGCATTATGCAACGCGTTTATTAAGTTCTCGATACCACCCTCTGGCAGTGAGTGAGCACCATGATGCTGGCCACTCATTCGGTACAACATATTTAGTACAGTCGCATTGGGCGATCGCGGCGCCATCTTGGAACCAATAAGACCATCCCAACTAAGCATGGCTTTTAAGATGTCATTATCAAAATTCTCATCCATTAAATCACGTGCGGGTAGCGTCGCAACGCGCATGAACTCGCCCATATCCTTTTTGCCTAAAAGGCGCAATTTAAGACCAAGCTGCCCAAATGTCATAAGATCAGGAAAACTGTTATCGCCAATACGCGGCATGGTTTTGAGCCAAAAAGGCTGAAGCATTTTGGCAAAACGCTTCAGCAGGGCGAGATAGTCGGCATAGGTTGTCTGGTCGGCACTTTCTACGCCACTAATATGGTCCCCAGAAACGACAACATGCTCTCCCTGCAGATTTAAGCCAGTAGTATCGAGTACTGTGGTACTGGGCCTGTAGCCATGTTTAAGTAGATTTAACTCCTTAACCACAGTCTCCGAGAAGTGGCTCAAACTATGTGCCACAGGCGACCTGAATCCTGGATGGAATTCACGTGTGGAGGCTAAACCACCCAGGGCATCAGTGGCTTCTAGCAGCAACACTGACTGACCTTTTTGAGCGAGATAAGTAGCGCAGATTAGGCCGTTATGCCCACCGCCAATAATTATATTGTCGTATGATTGCAACAGAGACTCTCTTGAAGTTAAACGTTACACGGAGACTAGTATTAGCCCCCTCCTCTCACTACCGCGCCTATACGCGTTGATCACTAAACTTCAGCGTCATTAATTTCATTACGCCATTCAACAATGTTCATCTCGATAGCGACAAAGCCAGCAATCCAGACAAACTCATCCCAGGCAAACATGTAGTGACCTCGATAGATCCAATACCCCGCAGCAGCCCAAAGCAAAGAGTAGAGGCACCATTTTGTGATGCTTAAAGTCTTGAAAATTAGGCCTTGGCCAATATTTCTGTCCTGTAGCCAAACTGCAACCTCAATACTAAGCAGTATGAGTAACCAAATGATGGCTTCAAAAATATCAATCCACGCTAATTGTTTTTCAATCGCTAACCCCGCTGCGTCTTCAACAATAAAGAACGTGGGAGGATCCACATAAAAGAACTGATTGGTTGACGATAAACTGGCGCAATTACTACTGTTGATTTCGGAATACACTAAGTTAGACGCATAGGAGAGATCTTTTCCGATCAACTGACAAAGGTTAGTAACTCCTTCAACAGGCACTGCAGCATAGATTTCAGCCAGATAAACCCCATAAGCGTAAAGGGTGTGCGCCAATGATATATAGCAGACCAGCCTTATGCCTTGCATTAATAGTGTTTTAGCACGAGATAGGGGGTCGTCCGACAAAAGGTAGGTCTCTAGCTCGAACAGCAGTAGCAATGTAATCCAAGCACTTTCATCAATGGTGGTGGCAAAGGCTCGAGAGATCTCTAGAAGAGAGCTTCCGCTGTACAGAGTATGGCCGGCAATGACCAAGTCATTTCTGATATAGAAGCCAAAATTAATAATGACTAACGTGTAAACAAGCCACTTAATAATTTGGCGAATCTCAAATGATTGTTGTCCAATAGTGATCACTTTGGCATTCATACCGCAAACTCCAACCTATCCATAAACCATCCTTTTTGTCTATTCTAATCCTTTCCTTGATACCAAATAGGCGATGTCCAAGCCATTTCTACGATAGTCTCTGGGTAGCTCCCATCAGTGCACACTGGTGGGCGCTGGCCCTTATCAAGAGAATCGCAGTCGTAAGTGTGCCAACGAGCTGTTGCAGACTCAACCGCACGTAAATAGTAATAAGCGGACTGAGACGGTTCAAAGGTTTTGTCGACATAAACCTGGCAAAGACTGTCTGCTCCGTTTTCATTGCTGGCCACAGGGATCACCTCTGCATTCATCTCACCGTTGTCGCCGATCCAGCCTTTGATCAGCTCAATAGCGCGTAATTTCTGGCCATCGGGATCTTTGACTGCATAGGCCAAGAATGACGGTTTTGCTGCTGATGACGATGGCATTAAATCACCGCCCATCGGTACCCCATTTGCATAGGCATGAGCAATCATGTCATTGCGCTCACACAGACCTTGATCTAAAGACCAACCAGCAAACAACCGAGGCCGAATTCGAGGGCCAGAGGTACCAAATACTTCTTTTCTCAGCATCGCATCGAAAATTGCATCACGGGTGTTTTCTTTGGCCCAGACACCCGCCAAACCCCCTGGATTACCATCAATACCGCTGGTCAAAAGCCCTGGCTGCAAACGCTCTATTGCTGAACCTTCACCACTTACAGCACCCACCCAAGCTGATTCTTTTACACCACCGGCGTTTGCCGAATGCGTATCGGTGGCAGCAATGATGCCTAACTTAATAGGATTAAAGCCAATAGTCTGCTCCTCCCTCAAACCTACCAATAAAGCTGATCGCTGGAAGTCCGTGGGATGAACGCATCCGGCACCCACCATGCCGTTTTCGCCAATCTCATTAGAATCGCATTCTTTAGTCACCGACGATATTTCGATCATTGCAAGACCCTCTGCTTCATAATCCCGCACACTGTAGGTTTTATTTTCTCCAATTCGCCTGACCGCTTCAACATTGCACAACTCATCGGGTGCACCAAAAACACTACTTAAACCATTAATACACTCTGAACCGCCTTTATGCTGAAAAATCTCCATGATAGGCTCACGCTTCAGTCGTTTTTGCGCATAGGAACGTTTTGCCTCGGTAGTATTTTCAAGCTGCATGTAGGGAGCCATTCGCCCATTCGCTAAATTAGTGTTGTGTGGAATTGTTAGATAATCACACCCTTTTTGAGGGTCACAGGCATCATCTAAAGCCGCCCATAATTTGCTGTCGATCGGTGCATCGATGTAACTAACAGGTAACGACGGTACAACATCATTTCTAAAAATGACATTACGATGATAGTTAGACACGCCGGGAGTGCCGGTATATTCATAGGCGACAAAGCTGGTGAATTCACAGGGAGTATTAGCGCTGTTAGAGACCGATTGAATATCTTCCCAAGGAGACTTTGCGTAATCACGGCATAAACTACCATCCTCGCCACATATCTCAGGAATTCTGGTCGGTGTCTCAGTCGTAATGACACTAGATAGCATCACCATACCTTGGCGTTCATCAGATCTATAACCAACGCAAAAATTAGTATCATAGACAGGTGAAGACTCCGTTCGGCACAGGGCTCGTTCACCGAGAAACTCGCCATGATCTGTCACCGCCAAAAAGTCTAACGGGCGATCTATTTTGGTACGGCCAATAGCAACGCCCTGATCGTTAATGGGGAAAATAGGAATCTCTTCACCACGAGCATAGCGGTGTGCGTCCTCTGGGGTTGCCCCGGTACTATTAGCCGCGGCATCAAAAGAGTAGCGAGTGTGTATATGCAGATCACCAAACAGCGCCGTGCCGTTTTGGGTGGCATTGTCACAGCTATGGATCTCGGTCTGCTCACCTAGCTTATCCTTGCTGGCCTCGTTAACAGAGACACCTGTGGTTGGCTCTGGAGCACCGCATGCAGTGAGCAAAAAAGACATCGCCAAAACGGACTTATTAATTTTATGAAACACTGTCATTCCTTCTTTTTATATTTTTTAAATGAGCAATCTCAGTTTTTATGTTTTGGAAATCACTTACCTTTGGTACCACCCATATAGGATACCCATATTTTACGGACACCCAACTCCGCCACCGTCAGGGTACCGCTCCAACCTTGAGGTAGCACTAAGCCCTCTCCTGCCTCAAAAATTTCTCTCTCTCCATCATTGTTAGTCATGATTAAACTGCCCTCAAGAACCAACATTAATTCATCATACTCAAGATCTGTATAAGTCATGTGACCCGGTTTGCTCTCCCAGACACCAATACCAAAATTCTCATCAGCGCTGTAAAAATAATCATACCCGCGGGCAATAAGATTTCCACTATCGGGTTCATAGGGAGAAAATTCACCTAAATTTTCACCGTCTAATCGCGCCCGATCCAAACGGATAATGGATGCATTGGCAATGGTATGACCATCAGCATAAACATTAGTAATACCCATAGAATTCTGACTAACAACGCCAACCATGAGCATGAGCATACTCCAACTAAAAAACGCGAGAACCTTTAGTCGCCGGGCATGGTTCAAAATTACTAACTTTATTTTTTTAATCATGACTGAAACTCCTCATAGAATGCGAAAACACTTACTCATCGGGAAATGTATCGTACTGTTCACCCCTATTATCGAATTCATACCAAGGTGCTTTGGAGCCCATATAAATATGGTAGGCGGGCGGCAATTTTGGACTACCATCGATCACCCCCATGGCTAGATAAAGAGCATCTGGCTCCTCTGTTAAGGACACCAAAATATTTGACCCACAATTTTTACAAAACAATCTCTGATGACTGTCCGAAGAGGCGTAAGAGGATATTTGTGACTCACCGGAGAGGTACTTTAGAGCAGCGCGTTCAACCCCGGCATAAGAGGCAAAGGCCGCGCCATGCAATCGTCTGCATTGACTGCAGTGACAGTGGCTATAATCGTTTATTTCTCCATCCACCTGAAACCGCACTCGTTGACATTCACATCGTCCATTAATCATTTTGCCACTCCTGCTAAATCAAACGTCTAAAACTTATTGGGTGGTGTTACCGAACTCCGTGGGTGAGTCCAAAATGGTTTTGCCGAGATTGTACATTTGGCCCAAGTAGCTCGCCACTCCAGTTCTTTTTGGTAGTAAATCTCCGCCCAGATACTGGCAGGCGGTTTACCCTTTACAAATTCAACATCGGCCAAGGAGACATTGGTTTTGAGTATAGGCGACCATACACAGGACTTAATGGTACCTATACGAGAACCGCCTTTTGCGTCGTATAAAAAAGCATCCGTTGGTGATTTGTTACCTTCTACGGAGAGCCTGACTAACCGTCGCTTCGCAGGCTTTTTAGATTCCGCCAAGAGGGCCTTTTTACCGGTAAAGTAAGGCTTCTCAAAATTGACTAACCATGCCAAACCGAGTTCAAAAGGTGACCGGTCTCGATCCGCTCTTATGGCTGTTTCAGCCGTATTAAAATCATCCCCAGGCATAATAAACCCAGCTTCGATACGTACCATATCTAAGGCACCCAGACCCATTGGACGTATATCAAATAATCCCTTCTCTTTGACCGCAAATATTGCATCCCAAACAGCAAGAGCGTTAGCAGGGTCAGCCCATACTTCATAACCTAGGTCACCGGTAAACCCTGTCCGGGAGACCATTACATCGATTCCATTAAGTGTGCTGTAACCGATATCAAACGGTTTAAGTTGTTCCATACCGGCAATACCTGCCGCGGTTAACACAGAACAGGACGTTGGCCCTTGTACCGCTAAGGCAGCTATATTGTGCGTTTCCTGCTCTATATTAACGTCAAACCCCAGACTAGACAGTAGTAACCAGTCCAATTGATGGTGCTGAGAACAGAGTCTATAGTCACCTTCACTGAGGTGAAAAATAGTCCCGTCATCAAGCACTTTGCCCTCATCATTACACCAAATGACATAGGTGACTCGCCGAGGCTTTAATGTGGAAATATCACGCGTTACTAGGCGATTTAAAAATGTCTGCGCATCGGGTCCGGTAATCCGATATTTTTCCATCGGGGTTAGATCCATAACACTGCAAGTACTGCGAACGGCAAAGTACTCTGATGCCAAGGTATCAAAGACTCGTGCGGTCTTGTAACCATTCCAAGACATCCAGTCTTGAACCAAGCATTGCTCGTCAATTCGAGTTTGAAAGGGGCTTGGTTGAAGAACTTCTCTAAAATCAGTCGCTGGGTGGCTATTAGTTTGAGTCGGCATCATATGTCTCCCATCGCCAATATTCGCTGAGCCGCATTGTGACCGGGAACACCGGTAATGCCGCCGCCAGGATGGGCCGCAGCGCCACACAGGTAGAGTCCATCAATAGGGGTTTGATATTGCGCCGCGCCATGCACTGGGCGCATCATAAACGATTGATCAATACTTAATTCACCATGGTGCCAATGCCCTCCAGCAATATTGTATTGGTCTTCAATATCCACCGGCGTGAGTAACTCTAGCTTTATTAGCGAAGTAGAAAACCCTGGCGCATAGTGCTCAATTGTCTCGAGGATTCTCTGTACAAAAGCGTCTCTACTCTGCTGTTGCCAGCCGTCTTTTAAATGATAAGGTGCAAATGTGGCCGACACCGACATTACATGATGTCCAGCAGGTGCCAGCGATGCGTCATTTAAACTAGGAATAGTCATTTCTAATACCGGATTATCTGAAAACTCACCGTATTTGGAGTGATTAAACGCATGCTCCACATAGCGCATGTCAGGCGCAATAATGAGTCGTTGCGTTAACTGCTGTTCCGATAGCCCAGTAAAATTGGGCAGAGTATCCAAAGCAAAGTGCAATTTGGCAACATCACCATTCTGACGGACCGAGTTAACGCGATGACAGAACATCGCATCTAACTGCGGCGCTCCCACCATATCAATAAAGGTCGTTTTAGCATCGGCATTTGATACCACGATATTAGCATCCACGCGTTCACCTGACTCTAAAACTACGCCTTGTGATCGGCCGTTTTCAACCAAGATTTTGGCAACCTTGGCTCCGGTTCTTATGGCTACCCCGGCCTCGATCGCGGCTTTTTCTAACATTATTGAGACTTTACCCATCCCACCTACCGGAATACTTTGATCCGCTTGAGTCTCGCCCCATAGTCGCTGTAAGTAGGTCAATACGGTATTGGGTGTGCGCGGCCCCATGTGTTGGCCTAAAATGGCATCAACAGCAATAGCGCCTTTTAACGCAGGGCTATCAAATACTTCGTTAAGAACATCATAGATATTAATACCGCCGACACGCAAAAACTCACGCATAGATTGAGTGCCCAGACCAAAACGCAAACTCCAGCCTAATTTTGCTAGAGTTACTTTGTCTTTTTTGTCCATATCCTTGAGGCGTGGCGGGGTATTCATCATCAACGGCTGCAGCGCTTTGGCATAGCCTCGAAACTCTTTTTTAAATGCACGATAAGCTTCAAGATCTTTTGTCGATAGACTACTTGCTGAAACATCATCACGACCCAGGATAAGATGCTCGCCATCCAGTTGCAGTGAAATAGTGTTCGCTGGTTGTGTGAATGATGCATCGTCAATATTGAGCTTAAGATCCTTGCAAACTTTAGCGTTAAGCCCGTAAAGGACATGGGCCAAACCAGACGTACTGTAGCCGTCAAAAAAAGACTGGGTAGAGGCACCACCACCCACACTATCTCGAGCCTCCAACACCTGCACCTGATGACCCGCTTTGGCAAGATACGTCGCACAGATCAAACCATTGTGGCCACCGCCGACAATCACCACTGAGTGTGATTTAGTCATCGCCAAAGTCCTCCGGAGTAGTATCCGTTTTACCCAGATCAAGAAGAATTTCTCTCGCTGAATTCGCTCCAGGAGCACCCATCACGCCACCACCCGGGTGATTAGAGGAGCTACACATATACATATTTTTTACCGGACCTCGATATTGTGCATAACCTGGAAATGGACGATTAAACATCAACTGATCCAGCGTTAGTTCGCCTTGGAAGATATTACCCTCGGTCAGCCCCACCTCGGCTTCAAGCTCTCTCGGGGTACGTATTTCGGCATGCAATATAAGATCTTTAAAATTAGGACTATAGTCAGCTATTTGATCGATCACCGCAGCGCCAAACGCATCGCGCTTAGCATCTGTCCAGCCACCGTCCGCTTCAACCGGACAATACTGAACAAAGACTGACATCATGTGTTTGCCTGGTGGCGCCATAGTTGGGTCGTACTGTGTTGGAATGACCATGTCGACATAGGGGTCTTGGGACCAACGGTCATCCTTCCAATCATCGTAAGCCCGTTCTAGTCGTTCAAGCGTGTCAGTAAAATGCATGTGCCCAAGGGTCAAGGGAGATCCTTTGGGTAGTGCGGGGAATTCAGGCATACCATCAAGGGCAATATTAACCTTGCCCGAGGAACCGCGAATTTTAAAGTTCTCAGCGCGCTTCACAAGATCTGCTGGAATATCCTTGGCGTCCATAAGACTTAAAAAGGTGCGTTTGGCGTCAAGATTGGAGACTACGGTCTTGGCATAGATCTGCTCGCCAGATGCCAATAATACACCCTTCGCTTTGCCACCCTTAACAACGATATTCTGAACCTCAGCATTGGTGCGTATTTCACCGCCATAAGATTTAAAAGCGGACCCAATAGCTGCTGAGACCGAACCCATGCCACCCCGCGCAAAACCCCATGAACCAACATTTCCATCAACATCACCCATTGCATGATGCAGTAAAACATAGGCCGTACCCGGTGAGTACACACCCAGTCCCGTACCAATAATACTACCCCCTGAGAAGTGTGCCAAAATCACATCACTTTCAAAGTATTGCTCAAGATATTCTGCAATTGACATGGTGAAAAAGCGGATAAACTCGTAAATCTGACTTTCACTGAGGCTATAAAAACGCTTTAGAAGATAAGCAAATTCCATTGCATCACGGATTTTGAACGATGCTGGATCAGGCGGTGTTCGGAGTAAAAACCCACGAATTAAGCGACACCATTTCATCAAGTCAGCATCAAATCTAATTGCCGCATCTGCATCGCGCTTTGAATGCCTTGCAACCTCTCGCCGCCAAACCGTGGGCTGATGATAACTACCCAGATAATCGCCGTTTTGCTTAAAGGTTACACTGCCTTGTAGCGGCACTACTTCTAGTCCATGCCGTCCTAAATCTAACGCTTGATAGATCTCAGGTCTGAATAAACTGCACACATAAGAACAGTTTGAATATTTCCAGTCTTGATGCAGTTCCAGGCTGGCTGTTGCGCCACCGATATAATCATTCTTTTCTAGAACAACAACATCAAGCCCAGCCTTGGCTAAAAAAGCGGCGTTGGTAAGACCATTGTGACCCGCTCCAATGATGATTGCGTCGTAGTTTTTCATTCTGATTTGGCGATCTCTAGGTACGTTAAAAACCATTTGAGTATAACTATACCAAAGCAACCTGCATTCGTGGCCTATAGGTTGAGATAAAGTCCTTTTTTGAGTCTAGCAGAATGCAGACCCAGTTCAACAAGCTACAAACTCGCCTCCTCTAAATAGGGAATTGACTTCCAAGGCTAAAGGATTCAAATTTGTCACTTATCGAAAGGGAGATACTGTATTGATATATCTTGTAGCCAAGAATATTAACCATCGTCAAAAGGAGACTAATTATGCAGCGTCAGGAACAAGCAGATGTTTTAGTCATTGGCGGCGGGACAGCGGGCTTTGGTGCTGCAGTTGCCGCCGGTCGACAAGGGCTTAATGTAATCCTTCTTGAGGCCACCAGTAAAGTAGGTGGAGTCATGGCATTTTGTCCAGGAATGCCCTGGGGAGCAGCTTACCCGGCTGACAAAATTATTGGCGGTCTAATGGGTGAGTTGACTGAGCGTCTAGAAACCATGAATCCTCCCGCTGCTGAAAAACGTCCCTGTACCTTAGCTAATTTTGGCCCCGAAATTGTCTATGATCATGACATCGCAACATTGACTATGTTCGATATGCTAGAACATGCTGGGGTGAAAGTTCGACTTAACACATCAGCGATTGAGCCAACGATGGAGAACCAGTACATTAAGACGGTCAGCTGCTTTGACCGGAATGGTCCTTTTACCGTGACAGCGGCAATCGTTATTGATTGTTCCGGCGACGGTGACCTTTCGGCCAAGGCCGGCGTGCCTTTCAGTGTCGGTGACAAACTCGGTAATACTATGGGTGTCACCTGCTCCTTTCATATGGTGGGGGTTAACTGGGAGGAAACATTTTCGGAGCCAGACCCCTACTTTACTGACGTTGCTGCCAAGGGAATCATAGAGAAACGACTGCATCCCGACCTTGCTAAGCTCTATTTAATGAAGGGATTTCATCATGGCAGTGTTTTTTGTAACTCAGTGCATGTGCGCGGTGTTAATGGGACCAATCCAGTTGCCGTCGGAGAGGCCACCCAAGAGGGACGACGGCGTTGCCATCAATTAGCCCAGTTTCTTCGCTCTGATATCCCAGGTTTTGCCAACGCTTATATGACTCTATTGTCTCCTACAGTTGGCGTCCGTGAAACACGTAAGTTAGAAGCGGTCTACAAGATCACGGGAGAGGATCTTGCCAAGGGCACAAAATTTTTCGATGGCATTGTTTGCTGTGATAACCCAATTGATGACGTTATGCGCTCAGATGCAAGCATGACTCATGAGGCGATAGTAGATCAGGGTAGTTATTACACCATTCCATTTCGATCATTGATCCCCGAAACTATAAAAAATCTAATGTTTGCCGGACGTATTGTTTGCGCTGATCCTACGGCTTTTGCCTCTGTGCGTGGCATGCCTCAATGCATGACTATGGGTCAAGCAACCGGCACCGCGGCGGCTATTGCTTTAAAAACCAATATGTCCGTTCAATCGATTGATGCAAGCGCTCTGGTGACAGAACTGTCCAAGCAAGGAGTGAATGGACTTGGAGGAACAGCGCTAGTCTAGCCATTAAGCTGGCGTCTGGTTGCGCCGAGGATCGTTAAAAAAGGGCCCTCGGCTCAGTGTCATATCAAAACGCTGACCCTTAACAAGAACCCATGCTTCGGTGCACTCTGAATATGTTTTAAAAATAGACAGATTACCGATAAGGCTGCTTAGTCCCCAAGACCAGGCCGAGCAATTGACAGAACCAACATTTTCTTCCAAACCATTAACCATTGCATACACCGCTAGCCCATCTTCGACATCACAGTGCTTGCCAATTTTAAACTGGCGCAACACAAATCGCTGGCCATGGGTCTTTTGCGCAATAAGGGCGTCCCGACCCACGAAATCTTCTTCATTGAGATTAACCAACCACCCTAAACCCACCTCAAAAGGTGAACGCGAAAACGCTGGATCAGGGTCTGCCTCTGTTGAAAAATCCCAGCCAGCAACAATAAAAGCGCCCTCCAAACGGCATGCCTCTAGTGCAGTTAACCCATACGCTGGAATCGCTAGCTTTTGAGCGTTTCTGGCACCTTGAATTAACGTTTGAAATGTCGGCGTAAAGTCGGACTGAAACCAAACCTCATAACCCAGGTCGGCAGTGAAGCCCATTCGAGCAACGACGACATCAGCGCCTAAAATGGCGTATTGCCGAACCTCAAAAGGCTTTAGTTGATTTACCTGATTAAAGCCCATTGATGCCAGTATCGATGCTGACTGCGGACCCTGAACAGCGACGCCATGCCACTGGTCAGTGCAGTCGGTAACACTTAGGTCTTTAGGACTAATATCTAAGTGTTCTCGAAAAGAATCAAGATACGTTGAATGGTCGATATCAGAAGGCATCAATAGATAGTCATCATGAGCGAACTTGTAGAGAATAGAATCGTCTTTCATGCTGCCGTCTTCATGACAATAAGCAACATAAATACCTCGCATACTCTGGGTGTTACTGACAGGTCTTGTCAGTACATAATCTAATAATCGTCCTGCAGCTGATCCAGTAATTCTAATCTTTCGGATCGGGGAGACATCAAACAAGGCGCAACTTTTACGGATTGCCCAATACTCTTGTTCAGCATTACCGTAATCTTTGGGCAACAAGAACTCATTCCAATTAATATAATCTTGATCTTCAACGCCTATTTGTAAAATCTGCTCAAACTGGGCTGCATCCGTGTCATTAAAAAAATCAAAGAAGGCGCTTTTTTTCATAAAATTATTTTAATACCTTACTACTGTTATAAAGTCTCTATTCGGTCGATAAGCATTTAAAACCTCAAGCGGTCGCTTCTCGACCAACTCCTTTGCCACCAAGCGGCCAATAATAGGAGCGAGTGTTATGCCGCTGTGACTAACAGCAATATAAACGCTGGGTTCTTCACTGGAATAGCCTAATACTGGATGACCGTCTAATGGCAGAGGTCGCCAGCCAATCAAAATCTCATCTGCCTTGACACTGGTTAATCGTGGAACATATTTTATCGCCAAATCTAATATTCTTTGAGCATGATCCTGAGCTAGGACCTGATTTGGATATTGATTAGGTCTGCCCTTTAACCTCGAATTATTAGCAGATGTCTTTGGTGCGCCGGTCTGTTCACCAACTACAATACGCCCATCAAAACGCTGATGAATATGCACACCAGGAGCTACTACAATTCTATTCAACAAAGGTTCAGTGGGCTCTGTCACCACAATAATACCAGGCGTTGACCGCTGAGGAATATTCAGTTTGGCGATGCTAGCAATGGTTTTAGAGGCCGCACCCACAGCAAGTACAATTTGATCAAAAGGTATAGAGCCACAGGTTGTATCAGCGAATTCACCATCCAAGGTTTTGGCGATACCGTTTAACTTACATGGATAGATTACTTTTGCACCATTAGCTTGTGCGGCGGAGAGAAGCTTTTTTGTTGCCTCTGAGGGATCAACTGCCCCATCGTTAGCAGAGTACGCTACGTTATCTGCACCCATAAATGTAACATTAGGCTCCAACATTTTAGCGCTGGCTACAGGTAATATTTCGGCGGCCTCGCCCCAACCTATTTGCTCTCGTATTTGTAAACCAAGTTTTTTCTGACGGTCAGAACTTTTAAACCACTCAAGAGAACCACCCCATTTAATAGGGACACCAATCTGCTTTGACAATTCGTGCCAATAGCCGACACTTTTTTGATTTAGAGCATGATAAGCCTGCGGTTGTTTTGCCCAAGACGCATTGATCCATGCAAAGGTAGCCAATGATGCATGAGAAGCTGGTGATTGCATGTCAATAATAGTGACTTCAACCTCCTCCAAAGAGAGATGATAGCCAATTGAGGCGCCCAGTATTCCTGCGCTTACTACTAATACCTTTTCTTTAGCTAAAACAGCCTCACTTAACAAAGAAAAGATAAACAGGCAGACACATTGTTTGACGACTAGTTTCATTAGACTATTAAAGTTATGTTGTTTAAACAGAGTCTACCATGGATTTTTTTGCTCCCCATTTTGCCTATAGGTTAGGAATTACTCGAACTAATTCAAAGCTCTCAAAAAATCATTTAGTATCAGATGGTAGCTTTCTAAGCATGCGGTGAGTTAATATTTTGGCATACTAAAAACAGCTAATGGGAATTCACTTTGTCATCTAACCCACAAAAAGCCTTGTTTGATGAGGCATTTGGACACCTAAAAGCCGGAACTCCTGAACGCGCCTTGGACGCATGCATGCGCGGAATCGACGCATTTCCCAACGATGCTAATATTTTTTGTCTGGCGGGTCAGTCTTTAATAACCCTGAAGCGCTTTGAGGATGCTCGAGGGCATATCAATGCTGCGTTGCATAAATTTCCGGATTTTGCCAATGCCCATGAGATGCATGGCGACCTATTACTGCTTGAGGGTCAGTTTGAGAAATCTATTGAAGCGTATCAATATGTGCAACAGGTACAGCCAAACCGAACCCATATCGCTGCAAAGATTCAGCGCGCCAATGAATTAATCAATTCACTCGTTGCCGGCGCATCACCTCAGCGGCAAGATTTTGCATTCACTGAAGACCTTAAGCAAGCACAGCAATTTAAGCAGGATGGTGAACCTAAAAAGGCAGAAGAAATTTATCGGACAGTATTAAGAAAGAACCCAAACCACTCAGAGGCAATGCTTTTGCTAGCCGGCGTTGCCGCAGCGCACAACAATTATAGTGATGCAGAAATGTTATTACTTCGGTCGGTGGAAAAGTCTCCTAACTTTTCCCGAGCCTGGCTAGATCTGTCGAAAATGCAAGTAGAACTCGGCAAATATCCTGATGCACTAAAAAGTGCCGAACGACTCGTTGAACTGAACCCAGATATTGCAGAATCACTGGTTGCCTTGGGCAATACTCAGGCGCAATCTAATTTTACTGAATTAGCCATAGAAACCTACCGTCGAGCTATAGACTTGTCTCCGGCTCATCAATCCGCTTTCTCAGGTTTGGCTCACCAGCTAAAGACCGTAGGTCGACAAGATGAAGCGGTTGCAGCCCATAGGCAGAACATTAAAGTAAACCCCAGCAATACCGAGTCCTATTGGAGCTTAGCTAATCTAAAGACGTTTCGTTTTGAGGCCTCCGAAGTCGACACAATGGAGCAGTTACTTGAAGATAAGTCACTTGAAGATCTCTCTGTTGTGCAACTTTGTAACGCACTGGGTCTTGAGTATGAGGGTCGCAAAGACTATGCGCGGGCCTTTCATTATTTTGAGCGCTGCAATCAGACTCGTCGACAATTAGAAAAATACGATCCGGTGGGACATGAAGTGCTCATCAATCAAATTATCGATGTGTTTAACGCTGATTTTTTCCAAGAACATAAAGGGCTGGGTAATCTCGATAGCTCTCCGATATTAGTGGTGGGACTTCCGCGATCGGGTTCAACTCTAATTGAGCAAATTTTGGCTAGCCATAGCCAAGTGGAGGGCACACACGAATTGAGTGATCTTGCTCAAATGGTACAAGATTTAAAAAGGAAGAGTCCTCGCGGTACGCATTTCCCTGAGAACATGCGCGAAAAAAAGGTACAGTCATGGCACGACATTGGTGGTCAGTATCTTCAAAGAACAGAAAAATATCGTAGCGGCACAGTACACTTTATTGATAAAAACCCGAACAACTTTATCTATTGCGGCCTACTTCAAATTATTTTGCCCAATGCAAAAATTATCAATGCTCGTCGCCATCCTTTAGACAGCAGTTTTGGTAGTTATAAACAATTGTTCGCCAGTGGCCAGCCCTTTAGCTATGACCTCTGTGAATTAGGAGAATACTATATAGAGTACCAACGTTTAATGGACCACTGGCATGCGGTGATACCCGGAAAGGTATTGGATGTGAACTATGAAGATGTGGTGGCTGACCTCGATACTCAGGTGAAGCGGATATTAGATTATTGTGAGCTGCCTTTTGAAGAAGCCTGCCTGCGCTTTCATGAGACAGACCGAGCGGTCAAAACTGCTAGTTCAGAGCAGGTTCGCAAGCCTATCTACGCAAGTTCAGTAAATTTATGGAAAAACTATGAACCTTATATTGATGAGTTAATTGAAATTTTGGAGCCTCTACTGCAAAAGTTACCCTCTGACCAACAACCCATATCAATCATTAATATGACCCAATAAACACTTAGGCATGCTAAATGCTTTTTGCTAATTAGGTGCAAAAAAATGGGCAGCTACCTCTTTGGGGGTGTTGGATATAGCAAAAATTTTCCATAAACTCAGGTAGGAGGGTGTTAATAAAAAATCAATTAGATTGAGTTGTTTTGTGGTAATGATTGGAAAAATGTTTTACATTCAACGTAGAACAATAAAAATTTTAGGACTTTGGCTGGCTCTGGGGAGTAATAATTTATGATCAAGCAACATTCACGAATTAAGATGGCGCCGTTAGCAGCAGCTATTACAGCTGCATTAGGACTGACACCTTTGGCGTATGCTCAAGATGATGAAGTGTCATCTCGAGCCATCGAAGAGGTATTAGTTACCGCACGAAAACGATCAGAATCAGCACTTGAAATCCCATCGAGCATCCAAGCCTTATCCGGTGATGACTTGAAAGAAATGGGCGCTCGTGGCATGGCTGACTATGTACGGTTTATGCCGGCTGTCACTGTCGTTGATTATGGCGCTGGCTCTTCCACAGTGGTCTTTCGGGGTGCTACGACGAGTTCAGGTTACGTCGGTCAATCCACTTCAGCTGTATACCTTGATGAATTAGCGATCACCACCTCGGGGCAACAGCCCTCAGTGAGAATGGTAGATATTGCACGAATCGAAGCCTTAGCTGGCCCCCAAGGAACGCTTTATGGTGCGGACTCTCAAGCTGGCACACTAAAAATTATCACCAACAAACCAGAAATGAATGTGTCTGAGTTAATACTGGATATCAGCGTTCGCGACAGTTCAGAAGGTAAAGGCAGTCATGATGGTTCTATTGTTGTCAACATCCCTCTGATTGAAGATAAGCTGGCAGCGCGATTCGTTGCATTTGATGCCAAAGATGGCGGTTTTATAGACAACGTTTACGGCAAAACTATCACCAATGATCTAAAGGCTGATGCTTTATATGGCCGCTCACCTTCCGGGTGGGGGACACTTGATAATGCCGATGTTGTGGCAGAAGACATCAATGATCATAAAGTGACTGGTTGGCGCGCAGCGCTTCGCTGGGAAATAAACGACCAGTGGTCTGCTGATTTGACTCATATTCAACAAAAAACAGATTCCGGTTCCTACAGCGGTTTTGATCCCAATGTGGGTGATCTACAAACTATTCGATATAACGAAGAATTTTATAAAACTGACTACAACATGAGTTCTTTAGTGATTGAAGCCGATCTTGGTTTTGCACAGCTGGTTTCTGCGACTTCATATTACGATCAAGATCTGTCGTTTAATCAAGATATTACTAACTACCATAAATCCTACTCAGCTTATTACTGCATTGAGTACGCGGGAGATGCGGCCTATTATGCACCCTACTACTTAGCAACCAGTGGTGGTCAAGGATTCATGTATGCGGCGGGCAACTATTGCCATGCTCCCACCGTTGAAGGTGACTACTTAGCGGCATTTTATGAAGTGGAGACCGCAGATCGGTTTAGTCAGGAAGTTCGTCTATCTAATCAAGGTGAGACTTATGATTGGCTAGTCGGCGCCTTTTACGAGGATAGTTCCTACGGATGGGTAGAGCACTTTGGCTACGTGACCGCTAATGAAAATGGCCGACAAACTACTCCTGGGGTTGCAGGAAGTCTATACCAAGACTCAATCGCATTAGCTTATTATGAATGGGCAAGCGGAGAGTCTTATCCTGATGCAACAGAAACTTGGTACTCTAAGAGCATTTCCAATGCTGAACAATCAGCAATTTTTGGGGAGTTAACCTGGCATCTTAATGACGCAACAGATATAACCGTTGGCGCTAGGTATTTCGATAGAGAAGATGTTGTCGATTACTATGAAGAGCATCCAACAGGAAATCTGGATGCGGACCCAAATTTTGCAAACGGCATTACCAGAATGATTGGTGCCACAAAAGAATTTGTTCCCAAGATTTCGGTACGTTATAACCTAGATGAAGACAGCATGGTTTATGCTCTTTGGACCGTCGGATATCGACCTGGCGGCACCAACCGCCAACGTGGCGATGCTGCTTTTCCGCAGCAGTATGAAGCGGACAAAATGATTAACTATGAGGCCGGTTATAAGGGCTCTTTTGCTGAGGACACCGCAACCTTGTCTGTAACCGCTTTTGCTATGCAATGGGACGATTACCAGTATGAACTGATTGACCCCTCCTTTGGCCCTTGTGATGATGAGTCTGTCGACAAGATTCCAGGTATTTGCGGACAACCTTATCAAGTGGGTGTATTCAATGCTGGTGACGCACATATTAATGGTGTGAACGCAGAGTTTGATTGGAATCCTACTGATAATATCTCTCTAGGCATGAATATGGAGTGGTTGGAGGCTGAAACTGACACTGTCTTAGAATTGGGCGATCTCTACGTTGATTCAGGCACGCGACTCCCATTAACACCAGAGTATACCGGTGGTATATGGGCTACCTATAACTGGACTGTCCCGTCGTTGAATGCAAACGCATATGCTCGACTACAGTGGTCATATAGTGGTGAACGCTTATCATCTCTACAGATGACTCCGCGCATGTATGAAGATGGATCAACAAACCCAAATCCTTCATGGACTAACCCCTCTTACGATATAGGTGATTTCAGTGTTGGCATGCAAGGGGATGTCTGGGAAATATCGCTATTTCTTAATAACATTACAGATGAGAGAGCAATATATTCTCAAGCAAGTCAGGGCGGTTATACACAGCAAAATGTGGACGAAGGCAGAATGCACGTTCAAACACTGTATACCAACCGACCTAGAGAATATGGTATTCGTTTTATTAGGAAATTTGGTGGCGGTTAAAATATCGCTAAAACAAAAAAGGCTGGTGAAAACCAGCCTTTTTTATTGGGCAACTGATAGCCTGCTTAATAGGGCCAAACAGCTAGTCCATGAATAGCATTACGTATGTCCATAGTCACATTCACCGACGCCACCATTTGCTTACTTTGTAAATCATATAAGGTCACCGTTGACGGTGATGAGCCACCCGCAATAAAGCGGTCATCAATCACACAAAGACCACGTCCAAACGCTTGACGGGCAATTTTGGAGTCATCGATACCCGCAAACTGAATATCAGCCGGATCATAGCCGCGAATTTGAAAGGCCTGTCCTGCGCCTTCACGCGGAACAACGCGCAAACAATCACTCGCGGTGTCGTTGAAAATAATGCCGCCGTTAAACGGACGTGCGTTATGTGTTCCTGAGGGTAAACTGCACACCTCAGTCACTTTGTTTTGATCATCAATATGCAACAGAGCTTCGGTCTTCAAACCACTGAGATAGATTCCGGTAGAGTCAACATGCACCATGTTAATATGCAGATCATTAAAGGCTCTAGGACCATTTGGAGTCTGAGGATCAAAGGCGAAACCACCCCATTTGCCTAACTGCTTTTGCACATGAAAGCCCCACACAAATACCTTTTTATCCAAGTCAAAAGCCAGAAGAGCATCATGCCCAGTGGATGTTAAAAACAAGATTCGATCGACACGGCATATTTCATGGCAGTGATTGAGATAGCGGTTGCGCCATGAGGTTTGAACAGCAAACTCTTTATCATAACAAAAAAGTTCGTCTGAGGCGGCGATCCAGATATCGTTTTTATCAACATTAATGCCACGCAAACCTCGATCCGCACCTCGACCCGCGAAATCAATTTCACTGGTATTCCAATCAACATGCTGCTCAAGCTTTTGTTTCTCAAAATCAATGGTGTAAACACCACCATGGCTTTCGCCCTGCTGGCTGCCTCGAACTACAGATGTCGCAATAAGCGTCGGTAGTTTAATTGCCATAGGTAATTTCCCAGATTTTTCTTACTTTTAACCAGCCTAAAGTATACCTCATGGACTGCTAACAATGTCCACAAAAGCAGACTTTAGAGTGTGTCTTGCGATCTCAAAAAGCCATTGGAATTACCGGTTTAGCCGACTCTGATAAAAGAGTTTATAATCGGGGTATAACTCAATGGAAAACGTGACTATGCACTCTCTAATCTTCCGTCAGTTCATACTTTTAGTGATAACAGTTGGTTATCTTTCAACATCAGAAGCAAAGACCTATGCCCTTGTTGCTGACGGGCTTATCGACGGAAAAGCGAATAACGTTTTGCAAGACAAAGCGGTGATAGTTACTGGTAATCAAATTGTGGCCGTCATAAATATCGACCATATCCCAGAAGAGGCGATTAAAATTGACCTCTCAGGCACAACCTTGATGCCAGGAATGATTAATGCCCACGAGCACCCCCTGCTGTACAAAAGCGACTACCAGAATGCGCATTTACAGGCATCCTCGGCCTACAAAGCACTCTTGGGCCTAAAGAACCTGCAACGCCTGCTGAGAGCGGGATGGACAACTATAAGAGTAATGGGTGATGGCGATGTTTATTATGCTAATCAAGATATTCGCAAGGTAATCGACAGCGGCGTATTTATTGGCCCTCGTCTTACCGGTGCCGCGCATTATATTTCCATTACCGGTGGTGGTGGCGATGTTAACTATTTTTCACCAGAACAAACTGTTATCGCTGATGGCTTAATCGCCGATGGGCCAGATGAAATTCGCAAGGCAATCCGCAAAGAAATCAAGTATGGATCAGATTGGATAAAAATAATGGTCACGGGTGCTTTCATGTCGGTGGGCGATAATCCAAGAAACGTATCATTTAGTCCTGAAGAATTGGCCGCTGCAATTGATGAAGCATCCAGACACAACATTCCCGTAGCCGCTCACGCCCATGCCACAGAAGGCATAAATCAAGCCATTATTGCTGGGGCAAGATCTATAGAGCATGGCAGTTATCTTGATGAAGAATCTATCGCCCTAATGGTAAAACACCAAACCTTTTATGTTCCAACGATCTACATTGGTGACTACTATGCTAACAGTGGCAAGTTACTAGCGCAGAGTAAAAACGATGAGTTTTATACCTCCTTTAGAGACGAGTGGCTGAAGATGATTGGTAAGGCTTACAACGCAGGAGTGAAAATTACTGTTGGATCAGATCTATGTGGCTATGCCATTCAATCACACGTATGCGCGCGAGAATTTGCCACACTGATCGAGGCGGGCTTAAGCCCTATGGATGCCATTAAAGCTGGCACTATTGTCGGCGCTGAACTACTGCAGTGGGATGACAAGCTAGGTAGCATTGAAGCTAATAAATTGGCCGATATTATTGCAGTATCTGGAAACCCACTAGAGGATATAAGCGCCCTAGAGAACCCAGTGTTTGTTATGAAAGATGGTGAAATTATTATCAATGACTTTGAAAGCTATTCTGCTATTAGGGATTAGAATATCCATTCAAAGGTTCACATGGCGAGATGTTCATATAGTCCGCGGAGATCAAAATGATTAGCAAACTTACCCCCCTTTCGATCCTACTGTTGATTGCTTCCTGCGCGTCTACTGTAGCCACTGATCCTGAACCAGAGCTTGTCGATGTGCGACAAGGTAACGCTGTGAAACAAATTTGTTTTGCCCGTTCAATCAATGGTTGGCGTGAACTCAGAGGGCAACGGCAGTCAGTTATCTTGACCAAAGGTATAAAAGATGAATACAAACTAGATTTGTCAGGTGTCTGCGATGTATCTAACGCCATGAATAACATCGCCACTCGAACACGCGGATCGTCGTGTCTAACCCGTGGCGACGAAATTATTGTTTCCAATGGTTTTTCAGGAACAGATCGGTGTTTGATTAAGAAAATATACCGATGGGATTCCAGTCTACTTGAGGAAGATAAAGCGCCCGAAGACGCTACCGATACTGATAACTCCAAGTAATTAGACGCCAAAGGCAAAGAGAATCTAGCGAGATACTTAATCGATCTCGCTAACAGCCTCTCCTATGGCATTGATTATCGAGTCAATCTCGGTAGGCGTAGTAGCAAACGGTAATCCCAACTGAAGGGTGTCGCCGCCATAGCGAACATAAAACCCTTTCTCCCAACACTTCATCGCCGCCTCAAAAGGACGTTTGGCTGGCTCCCCAGACAATGATGCCAACGTAATACCTGCCGCTGCCCCATAATTACGAATATCAACAACATGCTTGGTGCCACGTAAACTGTGTATTGCCTTCTCCAATATCGGCGCCATCGTCGCAACCTGCTCAAAACTATGCTCTTTCTCAAGAAGATCTAGAGTTGCCAGTCCCGCAGCACAACCCAATGGATGTCCTGAGTAGGTATACCCATGGGGGAACTCAATCATATAGTCTGCACCGCCACCATCCATGAAGGTGTCATGAATTTCTTGTTTAGCGATCACTGCGCCCATTGGCACGGAACCATTGGTAAGCTGTTTAGCTATATTGATCATATCGGGCACCACGCCGTACTCTTCGGCAGCCGTGGCAGCTCCCACTCGACCAAAGGCAGTAATAACTTCATCAAAGATCAATAATATTTGATTCTGATCACAGATTTCTCTGAGCCGCTTTAAATAGCCCACTGGAGGCGGTATTACTCCGGCAGATCCCGCCATTGGTTCGACAATAACCGCTGCGATATTACTGGCATCATGCAGAGCAATCATCGCTAATAGTTCATCGGCTAGATGAGCACCCCTCTCGGGCATACCTTTACTGAATACGTTCTCTGGCAGCATGGTATGAGCTAGATGATCAGACTCAAGGGTCTGTCCAAAGGTTGCACGGTTACCCACAATACCACCGACACTAATGCCACCGAAGTTCACCCCATGATAACCTTTGGCTCGACCAATCAAGCGTGTTTTAGACGCCAATCCTTTCTTGCGCCAGTAAGCCCGAGCCATTTTGAGCGAGGTATCAGCACTCTCAGAGCCAGACCCTGTATAAAAAACGCGGTTAAGACCTTTCGGCATAAATTGGGTAATGCGCTCAGCAAGTTCAAAGGACTTTGGATGCCCGTATTGAAAGCCACTAAAAAAGTCTAGAGTCGATGTCTGCTCAGCAATAGCCTTGCTAATCTCCGGCCGGCAGTGCCCCAAACCCGTTGTCCAAAGCCCAGACAAACCATCGAACACTTTTCGTCCATCGGCAGCGGTGATGTAACTACCCTCAGCAGAAACAATCATTCGTGGATTCTTTTTAAACTCACGATTACCTGAAAAAGGCATCCAATGAGCATCAAACTGCTCTTTGGTCACACCAGCACGATTATAGAATTGCTGATGTTTGGCTCGATCATGGGTTTTGAATAATTTTTTTAACATCTCGTTATCTACTCTGCAGCTTTTCAATGCCGTTGATTATAGAGCAATCGTATCCCTCGGAGCATACCCTAGCGGGGATAGATAAAGAAAAATCCTACTTTTGGATATCTCTGAAAAGCTTATAAATACCGCTTAAACTTGTTCTGTTTGATCGATATACTGTGTCAAACAGTGACTCTTTAACCATGGGATTCCGAACAATGAAGTATAAAACGATCGATTACACTACTCAAGATTCTATATTAACACTGACCCTATCACGTCCCGATCATATGAACGCTTTCACTACAGAAATGAGTCACGAACTGATTGATGCGTTCAGCAGGGCCAGTGATGACGATGCCGTCGGTGCAATTGTCATTACTGGAGCCGGCAAAGCATTTTGTGCCGGTATGGATTTAAATAGTGCAGGTAACGTATTTGGCTTAAATGAGTCGCTAAACCCAACATTGCAAGATATGCGTGAGCGCTCCCATGAAACGGAAATTGAAGATGGCGTACGAGATTCTGGTGGGCGTGTCGTACTGGCCATGTATGACTGCAAGAAACCTATTATTGGTGCTATCAATGGCGCTGCAGTGGGCATTGGCGCTACCATGGCCTGTGCCATGGATATCCGTCTTGCCTCTGAGAAAGCCAGAGTAGGTTTTGTATTTAACAAGATAGGTATTACACCGGAAGCCTGCTCTAGCTGGTTTTTGCCACGATTAGTCGGTATGCAAACTGCCCTAGAATGGTGTTATACCGCTGAAATATTAAGTGCAGAAACACTGCTTAAAGAACGTTTTGTAAAAGCCGTTTATGCGCCAGAAGACCTTCTGAATAAAGCCTATGCGCTGGCCGCTAGAATGGTCAATTTTAGCCAAGTCTCTATGGCTCTTACCCGGCAAATGATGTATCGAAACTCAGCACAAGACCACCCAATGAAAGCACATGAAGTGGACTCTTTGGCGATCTATTATGCTAGTCAAAACAGCGGAAAAGAGGGCGTACAGTCGTTCTTAGACAAACGTGCACCCAACTTCACCCAAAAAGCCTCTACCGACATGCCGTCTTTTTATCCTTGGTGGAAGTAATCGCAATGATTAAACTAAATAATAATGACCAAATGCCAGTAATAATGCCTAGTCTTTATGATGGAACTGATGTCAGTAAAGATACGTTAGATAACTTTATAACGAACACGCTGAATGAGGAGAAACAGCCATTATTTTTGTTTGGCGCCAACTGGTGTCCTGATGCCCAGTGTTTAGATGCAATATTGCGCTTACCCACCTTTGAGAGTTATCTGGATGAACACTTTGCCATAATGCGAATAGACGTTGGTGAGTACGATCGCAACATGTCTTTGATGGAGCCTTTGGGGCTCCCATCTCAAGAGGGGATTCCGCGGGTAATTGTTTTAGATTTAAAGGGCGAGCCCATAAATTTAGAGACTAATGATCGTTGGCGATCTGCCCGACAGAGTGATCCCCAAGATATTTTTGAATATTTCCAGAACTTAAAAAGAACTTAAAAAGAACTTAAAAAGAACTTAAAAAGAACTTAAAAAGAACTTAAAAAAATAAGGCTCTCACTGCAACAGTGAGAGCCTTATTTATGCTACCTAGTGCGACCTATGGTAGATCGTCTACCAATTCACCTTCAACCGTCTCTAGCAAGTCTTCTCGATCGACATTAAGTGCAAGCATGACAGTAGCAGCGACATAGATCGAAGAATAAGTTCCAATCCCCACGCCTATCATCAGCGCAATCGCAAAGTTATGAATTAATTCACCACCCATAAAGAACAGTGATAGCAATACCAACATCGTCGTTGCTGAGGTATTGATGGTTCGCCACAAAGTCTGTGACAACGATTCGTTGATGACTTCGATAGAAGACGCCTTACGAATCTTACGGAAATTCTCACGTATTCGGTCTGACACTACGATCGTATCATTGAGAGAATAACCCACCACCGCTAGGATCGCTGCCAACACCGTAAGATCAAACTCAAGTCTAGCCAATGAGAAAATACCTAAGGTAATAATCACATCATGAGCGAGCGCTAACACTGCACCCACCGAAAATTTTAGCTGGAAACGCACAGCCACATAGAGCATCACCACCGCCAATGCAGCAAGCATGCCTAGACCGCCGTCCTCACGCAGTTCCTCACCAATTTGCGGGCCTACAAAGTCAACACGGCGCAGATCAATCTCTTGCCCATCGGTTTTCAGAACCTCGACCATTTGTTCGGCTAGCTTTTGGTCAGGCTCACCCTGGAGGCGGATCAATACATCGGTTTCTGAACCAAAGTGCACAACCACAGGGTTTTTAAACCCAGCACTTTCCAACTTTTCCCGCAGCTTACTGACATCTGCTGGGCTGTCATAGCCAACCTCAATCTGAGTACCGCCAGAGAAATCCAAGCCTAACACCAGACCCTGGCTATAGAGCGACCATGCAGAAACAGTCAGCAAAATTGCTGAGAAGATCACCGCATATTTGCGAATGCCCATAAAGTTATAAACTTTTAACTCTGTCATCATCTTTTCCTTATATCCAAAGCTTATCGATTTTACGGCCACCAACTACGAGATTCACCAGTCCGCGCGTCATGACAATGGAAGTAAACATTGATGTCAAAATACCAATTGATAGCGTGACGGCGAAACCTTGTACCGGACCAGATCCGATCAAGAATAAAATTAAGGCTACAATCAACGTAGTGATGTTAGCATCTAAAATTGATACAAAGGCACGGTCATAACCGGCGCTGATGGCGCTCTGCACTGTGGCACCCGCTTTACGTTCCTCGCGAATTCTCGAAAAGATCAGTACATTGGCATCAACCGCCATGCCCACTGTTAAGACGATACCGGCAATACCCGGCAAGGTTAAGGTGGCGCCCAATAGTGACATAAAGGCCACCAAAAGCAGTAGATTCATTGTTAGAGCAACATTGGCCGCTAGTCCAAATGCTCGGTAGATAACCACCATAAATAACAACACCATTGCCATACCGACGGTGACTGACTTCACACCCATCTCAATGTTATCTGCACCCAGTGACGGTCCGATGGTGCGCTCTTCAACAATATACATTGGCGCAGCCAAAGCACCGGCGCGCAACAATAGGGCTAATTCGGAGGATTCACGCTGACCATCAAGGCCGGTGATGCGAAACTGCTTACCCAACTGCGATTGAACCGTCGCCAAACTAATAATATGCTTCTCGACAAAGGGTACCGGGGTAATGACTACCTCGCCGGTTTCATCGATCGATTTCTCCAGCTTAGTTTTATACTCAATAAACAACACGCCAAGTCGTCGACCAATGTTATCACGAGTGGCATGACCCATCTGCCAGCCGCCTTTTGAGTCAAGCGTTATGCTAACCTGCGGCCGTCCATTTTCGTCAAAGCTGGCACGTGCATCAGTGACATTCTCGCCGGATATAACCGCTTTCTTCTCAAGCATGGCATCTGGCCCTTGACCCGCAGGATTGCGAAAGTCAAAGCGCTCGCCCCCCCGCCCATCTGACTCTAGACGAAACTCAAGATTTGCTGTCTTGCCAATAATTCGCTTTGCCTCCGCGGTGTCTTGAACGCCGGGCAATTCAACCACAATACGATTTTTACCCTGACGAGATACCAGTGGTTCGGACACACCGAGTTCATTCACGCGGTTACGCAATGACGTCAGGTTTTGTTTAATGGCATTGTCTTCAAGAAGACTGGTGGCTACTTCACTGAGATTAAGCACAATAGATAACGGGTTTTGCCCAGGTGCATTGAGCGGCTGCATGTCTCTGTAGTTAGTGCGAATTATAGTATTGGCTTTTTCTACCTGCTCTACATCGCGGAACTGACCAATAATCTGCCGTCCTCGTAATTCAAAGCTGCGATAGCGAACGCGCTCTTCGCGCAGAGACGCCTTGATATCTTCCAGGTCGCCTTCCAGTCGCACTGTTACTGCCGAATCAAGATCAACCTCGAGTAAAAAGTGTACGCCACCACTCAGATCAAGACCCAGCTTCATCGGTGTGCCACCCAAATTACTCAGCCATTGCGGTGTGGTTGGTGCCAAATTAAGAGCAACAATGTAATCGCCACCCATCTCTGCTTGAATAACTTCTTTGGCGCGTAATTGAAGCTTTTTATCGGCAATACGTACTAAGGCACTCTCGCCGTCAGACTCACTGCCAAAGTACTCTATGCCCCCTTCATTAAGAGCGCTCTCAACCTTTGCTAGAACACTCTCATCAATCACCATAGCGCCACTTTGGCCAGATAACTGCACCGCCGCATCAGCAGGATAGAAGTTTGGAGCGGCATAGACAAAGCCGAAGGTAATCACCAGAAGAATCATCAAATTCTTCCATAGAGGAAACTTGTTTAACATGGGTCAATCGATCCTTTTGTTCTCGGGGCGCATTATAACGACATCCTTATTAAATAGGGGCAGATTCAGGGATTTAAACCCCCGCCATCACCAATTGCTTGTTTTCTGTAAAACTCATCAGCAAAGGCATCTAATTGACCCTCGGCAATTGCATTACGCAAACCCGCCATTAGGCTTTGGTAAAAACGTAAGTTATGAATAGTATTTAACTGCGAGCTGAGCATTTCTCCACACTTTTCAAGATGATGTAAATAAGCACGACTAAAGTTGGTACAGGTATAACAGTCGCACTCGGCATCCAGAGTTGCCGTGTCATGACGATGCCTTGCATTGCGTATCTTAATCACTCCGGTACTGGTAAAAAGGTGGCCATTGCGCGCATTTCGGGTGGGCATTACACAGTCGAACATATCAATGCCACGGCGGACTCCCTCTACTAAATCAGCAGGTTTACCAACACCCATAAGGTAGCGTGGTTTATCTGCAGGCATAGTATCGGCAAGGTGATCAAGCACTCGAAGCATATCGTCTTTTGGCTCACCGACTGACAAACCGCCGATAGCGAAACCATCAAAGTCAATATCCACCAGCCCTGCTAGTGATTGATCACGCAGCGACTCGTACATACCACCCTGAACAATACCAAACAGTGCCGATGGACTGTCACCATGAGCATCTTTGCTGCGTTGCGCCCAACGCAGTGACAACTGCATGGACACCCCAGCTTCTTTTTCAGTGGCAGGATATGGGGTACATTCATCAAAAATCATTACCACATCACTACCCAGATCCCGCTGCACCTGAATAGAGGTCTCTGGATCAATAAATACAGGGCTACCATCGATGGGTGACTTAAACTTAACACCCTCTTCGGTGATTTTACTCATGTCGCCTAAACTGAATACTTGAAAGCCACCGGAGTCGGTAAGAATCGGGCCCTGCCACTGAGTAAAGTCATGTAAATCGCCGTGGGCTTTGATCACTTCAGTACCCGGCCGCAACATTAAATGAAAAGTATTGCCAAGAATCATCTCAGCACCAATCTCAACAATATCACGCGGCAACATACCCTTGACCGTCCCATAGGTCCCGACAGGCATAAACGCTGGCGTCTGCACCTTACCACGAGGAAACTGCATCTCACCTCGACGCGCTTTTCCATCGGTGGCCGACACCTTAAATTGCATAAAACATTCGCGACTCATTGCGGTATATCCTGATCAGCATTGGGGTTGTGAAGTAAAAACATGGCATCGCCATAGCTAAAGAAACGATAGCGCTCAGCAATGGCCTCTTGATAAGCCGCCATTATAGGCTGATAACCTGCAAATGCGCTGACTAACATGATTAATGTTGATTCCGACAGATGAAAATTGGTTAGCAAGCCATCAACCACATTGAACTTGTATCCGGGGTATATGAAAATGTTAGTGTCACCCTCAAACGTCGCTATTTGACCATTTTGCGCCGCTGTCTCTAAGCAACGCACACTAGTGGTGCCCACTGCAATAACTCGGCCACCCTTAGCTTTAGTTGTCGAAACCTGGTCAGCCACTTCTTGAGTTACCTCTAACCATTCTGAGTGCATTTGATGGTCAAGAATATTATCCGCTCGTACTGGCTGAAAAGTTCCTGCTCCTACATGCAAAGTCACAAACGCAATTGATACTCCCATCTCTTCAATATCTGCCAACATCTTTGCATCAAAGTGAAGTCCAGCTGTTGGCGCAGCAACCGCGCCCAACTGGTCTGCATAAACAGTTTGATAACGAGATTTGTCCGCGTCTGTGTCCTCTCGATCGATATAAGGCGGCAGAGGCATATGACCAATGGCCTCTAAAATTTTCAATACAGGCTGGTTGAACCTTAATTCAAATAATCCTTCCTCTCTGCCGATCATCTCAGCAGAAAAACTATCTGAAAAAATAATTTGATTACCCGGTTTTGGCGACTTGCTGGCACGCACATGAGCATACACAGAGTACGCATCGACGAGCCGCTCTACCAAGACTTCTATTTTTCCACCGCTGGCCTTTTGCCCATAAAGTCGCGCAGGAATAACTTTAGTATTATTAAAAACAATAAGATCACCCACTTTTAAATGACTTGTGAAATTAATGAACTGCTGGTGTTTTACAATATTCTGGGCACCATCAAGAAACAGTAATCGACTGCCCTGGCGTTGCTCCGTCGGCTGCCGAGCGATCAGCTCGTTGGGAAGATTAAATTGAAAATGGTCACGGCGCATGTCAATTAGCTATAGCCTTTGGTTATGGGCCAGCAAGGGTATAGAAATTAACGCAAAAGCGCCAAATAATTCATAGCAAAAAATACACTACTTATTTCATTAACTGACAGGGTTAAATCGGTTGACCCTCTATTGATCACTGCTATAATCGCCGCCTGCATGAAACTGTGCGGAAAATTGCCAGTGTGGTGGAATTGGTAGACACGCTAGATTCAAAATCTGGTTTCTTCGGGAGTGCCGGTTCGAGTCCGGCCACTGGTACCAATCATACTCTGAAGCCCCTGTATTCAATAGACTGCAGGGGCTTTTTTGTTCTAAATCTGTTAATTCCTGCTAAATTTATTTTAAATTAATCTCTAATCTCGTAAGCCTTTAGGGGGCACGGAGAGCTTTTTTGTGCGTATGATATTTATAGTATCTGGAGGTATGCATTACAGATGGATTTGCATCATTAGGTAGTATTTTAGATAGTTTGGCATAATCATTCTTGAATGAAGAAAGATGCCTGCCGCAGATACCCATGAAACATTCGTCCTTAATTGGCATCATCGTTTTCCCCTTCGGGTAAACGATGAACTAAAACTCTCTCTCAGACAATCAGACCATTATGTCCAAGTGGTGCTGACGGGATTCAAACAACGCCTAAATAACAAGTCAACCCAACGTCTCTTATAAATCGGCGGTTAACGGCGCTAATCAATGCCTTTGAGATCGGGGAAAACCCAATGCAGCACCCAAGCAGATAGCGCAAGCATCATCGCGGCAAATACAAAAGCGGTTACAATGCTAAAATATTCGGCGATGGCGCCAACCGGAATGACGGCTAATGGCATAATCCCGCTCATTACCATAATAAGGCTCATAACACGACCACGAATATACTGGGGTGTCACCATTTGGGTGATGCTCATTTGGAGCGAGCCAAAGAGGGAACTGAAAAAAGCGGTAACGGCTCCCAACACGATAGCGATGATAAGATTTCCCGTTAGAGTAAAAAGAGCAATAGCCGCCGCCCAACCATAGGCAAACCTATAAAGCATGAAACCTTTGGCTTTAAAATTACCGAGCCTTGCGAGTAGTATCGAACCAAAAAGTGCTCCGATACCCATTCCCGCAGTAAGCATACCCAATTCGTCTGGCCCACCCCCGATGACATCCTGATTAAATGCTGGTAATAAAAAGTGCAAAGATTTGCCGAAGGCGGATGGTACCAATCCCATAACCATCAAACCTAGAACCAGTTTCTCAGTTCGAATAAAATGCAGGCCCTCTCGAAGATCCTCTGTAAACGAGGTCGTCGGTGAATTCTCTGGCTTACCTTGGTGATCAATGAACATGGTCAAGAACGCGGCTAAAAAAAACATTCCCGAAATAACAAAGAACACCAATCCAACACTGTAGGTAGAACTAGTATCACCATCAGACAGTATGGCAATAATAGCACCAGCGAGGATCGGACCGATAATACTGGCTAGGTTAAAGGTCGACGTCTGCAAAGCAGTAGCGTTAACTAAGTTTTCCTTACGTACTATTTCCGGCACGATTGAGAAGCTAGCAGGTATGCTAAGCGAGCCAATAGCACCATTAAAAATACCAAAATAAATAAAATCCCAGAAAGTCACTTCACCAATAAAAGTAATATATGCCAGCACGCAGGTTGCCATCGCGTTAAACAATCTAGCGAAGATCATAATGTTTTTTTTGCTTATACGATCAGCGATCACCCCGCCAACTAGCGAGAAGATAGCCGACGGTACGACAAAAGACAGCATTACCCAGGTGAGCGCCATAGGCGATTGGGTCAATTCGTAAATCAGCCATCCTTGCGCAATAGCTCGCATCTGCAAACCAAAGGCTGCAAATGCACTGGAAATCCAAAGAAGTTGGAAATCCTTAATTTTTAATGATACAAATAATTGATTATCACGCACAATGATATATACCTCTGGCAGCCTACTGTATAACAACAGGAGTTCGCCACAGCTCAATCGGGACATTCCGACTAGCGAAGCTTTCGTGCACCCACCCTTGTACAAAAACTATGGCGGCCAACACTGGGGATTTGACGATTATACGCGTGATCTGCGGAACAGTAATTACAAAGCATGTTTGTAATAGAGGGAATCCCCCCGTATTTTTAACCGAACAACATACCCCAGAGGATCAATTAATTTAAAAAATAAAAGTGCTATCGCTGGTCTTAATCTCATCCATCATGTCGCCCTAACTCTCCCATAACGCTAACCATCCTCCAAAAATAGCTTTGTGGATTATTGTTTGCATGCACAAAATTTATAGCCCACACATCGCTTGACCGATGACAGCCTTGTACCTCATCCGTGTCGATTCATACTCGACAATTTAAGAAAATTGTAATCAGCTGCACAACCATAAAATTTGGGGGAGTATTTGATTTAAGATCGTCGGCTAGATTGACAGTCAGCGCGAATATCAGCAGAGTATTTCAATGGATATCTGATACTAAGGGGCGGTTGTTAACTCTCTATTGCGCCTCACTAAGCTGGCATCGATGTCGAATGCTAGGGTGGTGACTATAAGGTCGTCTGAACTGCCAAGTCTCTTGGAGTAAGGACTTATCGAAGCTTATTATTAAAAGTAGAGCCGAATGACACCGTATTTTAGAATCATTGGATTGGGCGAGGTGCTCTGGGATCTTTTCCCAGATGGTAATTATTTTGGTGGCGCGCCGGCTAATATGGCCTGCACAGCTGCAGGCTTACTGGGCGCTTCTGGCGACGTGAAGTTGATCAGTGCATTAGGTGATGATCAGCATGGACGCGAGGCCGTTAATTTTTTAGAGCAACGACATGTCGACGTCTCTGAGATTCAAATAACTGACGCTCCCACGGGCACCGTCACCGTAAAGTTAGACGATTCAGGTCAACCGTTATTCAATATTTCTGCCAATTCTGCTTGGGATAATATTGTTTGGTCTGAACGCTGGCGAGACCTCGCCGCTAACGTTGATGCAATATGCTTTGGCAGTCTAGCTCAACGTGGAAATACTTCTCGTGAAACCATCCAAAAATTTATCGGTGCCACCTCAGCGGATGCGCTTAAAGTGTTTGATATGAACGTCCGAGCGCCATTTTACGAACCTGGTACTCTGATTCAATCACTCAAGTTATCTAATGTCTTAAAGTTGAATGACCTGGAATTGTGCATTATCGCCGAAATTCTCTCAATTTCGGGGGATAGCATTGATGTATTGAAAAGGCTCCAAGATGACTATCAAATTAGCACGATCGCACTGACACAAGGTTCAGCGGGCGCTGTGTTAATACATCATAGTGAAGCGGTCAATGTGCCTAGTGTACCGACAACTGTTGTGGACACTGTGGGGGCAGGTGATGCCTTCACCGCCGCGTTGATCATCGGGTTGCTAAAAAACCAATCGCTTACAGAGATCGCGAATTTTGCAATTGATGTGTCGTCCTATGTCTGCTCAGAGAGAGGCGCTACCCCGAGGCTACCCGATTGGATTGGGGGATAGTGGATTTGTCCAATCTATCATCGGTCCAAGGGCAGTTTTACTATCATCATCTTTTCAGGTTTTTGGCTATATTAGGCACAGGAGTGAGCTATGAGACAGGCTGTAATGACCGCGCCCGGCGTGGTAAAAATTATTGAAGCCGCGGTTCCTGAACCTGGTTCTAAGCAGGTTCAGATCAATGTAAAGCGCATCGGTATCTGTGGTAGCGACGTGCATGTTTGGCATGGCGCGCACCCATTTACCTCTTACCCAGTGATTCAGGGCCATGAGTATTGTGGCATTGTCTCTAAAATTGGTGCCGATGTAACCGACATTTGCGTAGGCCAACTGGTTACTGCACTGCCTCAGGAGGTGTGTGGCAAATGCATGCCATGCCGTCGTGGCAATTGGCACGTGTGTGACAATCTAAAAGTGAGAGGTTTTCAGGCACCAGGATGCGCTCAAGACTATTTCGTCACTGAAACCGATAAAGTCATTGTGTTGCCAGAGTCTTTTACGCTAGAACAAGGCGCATTCATCGAACCACTAGCGGTAGCGAGCCATTCAATGACGAGGGCCGGTCTCTCGCGAGACGCCAACGTCGCGGTTATGGGCGCTGGCACAATCGGCAATTTTGTCGGTCAGATGGCGCAGGCTAAAGGCGCCAAAGTACTGATTGGTGACGTTTCAGAGACTCGGCTTGGCATTGCCCAAGCCTGCGGTCTAGCACATGTATTTAATCCAGAGGTCGACCACTTGTCGAGTGCTGTGGAAAGTGTTTTTGGATCCAAGGGCGTTGATATTGTTTTCGATTGTGCGGGCGTTCAAATAAGTCTAGATGCTGCCATTAGCTCTGTTAATAAAGGCGGGACTGTTTTGGTCGTAGCGGTGTTTGGACAAAGACCGCGAGTCGATATGGCGGTGGTTTGCGAAAGTGAATTAAATGTAATTGGCACAATGATGTATCACCACAATGACTACTGGCAGGCGGTGGAGAGTTTGTTAGCGGGTGACATTAAAACCGCTCCCTTAGAGTCAGAGCACTTTACCCTAGAGGAATTTCAAACTGCTTATGAATTCATCGACCAGCGAGCCTCTGAATCGATGAAAGTGTTTATCGATTTGGATCGTCAGGCATAAGTACAAGGAGCAACGCTATAATAATGGATACCTCTCTACAAATTATTGATCCGGAAGCCGTTCACAAGGTAAGACTGAGCAGTGGCGTCGCCATGCCCGTCGCCGCATTTGGGACATTCCATTCCGATTGGGCGCAAGAGCATATGTATCAGGCTACTTTAGAGGCCATTCGCTTGGGTTGGCGCCACTTAGATACGGCTCGTGCATACGAAAATGAGGCACTAATCGGCGCTGCCATAAAAGAATCGATGCGTCTTGGGTATATCTCATCGGCAGAGGATCTCTTCATTACTGGCAAACTTTGGAACGGTCATATGAGCCCCAAAGATGTTTTGCCGGCACTGGAGGGTACGCTAACGGCACTCGGTATTGACCAAATTGACATGTACCTGAATCATTGGCCTTGGCCGAATGCGCATGTGCATGGCGCGGGTACCGAATTTCGTAATTCCACTGCGGTTCCCTATATCCATGAAGAGTTTATGGCGACATGGGAAGAACTATGCAAAGCCAAAAGAGCGGGGAAGATAGTCGATATCGGAACCTCAAATCACACCGCAGCCTGCATGAAATTATTGCTGCGTGATGTGGGCATAGCCGAACGGCCATCATGTAATCAAATGGAAATGCACCCTCTTATGCAGCAGACCGCACTTCGCCGCGAGTTTGAATCGAAGGGTATCCTATGTACTGGTTATATGTCGTTAGGATCACCGAATCGCCCAGCTCGAGATCGGTTCCACGAGCATCTAACCGATCTCGATAATCCTACGCTTTGCGACCTCGCCTCGGAGCTCGGTGTGACGCCTGCAAGGATCGCATTGAGCTGGGCAGCCCAAAGGGAAAACGGTAGTGGCGGTTATGTGGCAATGTCGACAACACCCAGGCGAATATCGGAAAATTTATTAGCGGCGACCAATGATTTGCTGAGCCCCGAGCAACTCCTTCGAATTTCGGGAGATGGTTCGGTAGAAAATCCGGGAATCGATATGGGTAACCGCTTGATTTGGGGTCAGGTCTTTTTGTGGCCTGAGGCCAAAGGTGATTGGCAAGTACTCTGGAATGATAGCCAAGTTTTTGAAAGTCGATTAGAGTACCATCAATTCAAACGAGCCCTGTAGATCGCCCAGTAGTTGCTGAATCGGTTGTGTTATAGCCGTTCGATGGCATCTGTTCTAAATTGATGTTTTGCAATCTGTCTGGCGAGAAATGTTCGCAGTAATTGGTTATCCAAAACCTAGTTGGTATATCGTTGCGCCGCCTAGCACTTCTCCTAAGCGTTAGTCAGGTATACTGTTCAGTGGAGTAGCGAAACCAAAAAAGTTTGCCTTATCAGAGTCTTAGGGTAGTGTGTAAGCAGTCTTTACCGAAGTGTAGAACTCTTTGGCATAGCTTCCCTGCTCTCGCGAACCATAACTGGAGTTCTTGGTGCCTCCAAAGGGAACATGGTAATCAACGCCGGCTGTAGGCACATTGACTGATGCGACCCCAGACTGAATATGGCGCTTAAAGTGGCTCGAATACTTCAGGGACGTCGTCACAATACCAGATGACAAACCAAACTCAGTGTCATTAGCAGTTGCCAGGGCCTCATCATAATCCTTGACACGAATGACCGTAGCCACAGGGCCAAACACCTCTTCACGGTTGATTCTCATCTTGTTATTCGTCTCAGTGAATAGCGCCGGTGTCATAAAGAAACCCTGCGTATCACGAGAGACCTGCTCACCACCACACACCAGATTGGCACCGTCGTTAATACCGACCTGAATATAGTCGAGATTTTGCTGCAACTGGCGTTGATCGACCACAGGACCAATATCAGTGCCCGCTTTAAGTGCATGATCTACGGTCAAGTTTTCCATGCGTTCGCTGACAGCTGCTACAAATTTATCATGGATTCCCTCGGTAACAATTAAACGGCTTGATGCGGTACAGCGCTGCCCGGTAGAAAAGTAGGCGCCGTTGACGGCACATTCGACAGCTTTGGATAAGTCGGCGTCATCCAACACAATAAGCGGGTTTTTCCCGCCCATCTCAAGCTGCACTTTGGCCATGCGAGACGCCGCCGCTATGGCAATACCGCGTCCTGTGCGAACAGAACCGGTGAAACTAATGGCATTAACTATGGGGTGATTGACGATGGTCGCGCCCACCTCTGCGCCACTGCCCATAACAAGATTGAATACCCCATCGGGAACACCGGCATTGACGATGATTTCGGCCAAAACATGAGCGGTGGCAGGAACCAATTCAGCAGGCTTGAACACCACAGCATTACCATAAGCCAGTGCAGGTGCAATTTTCCAAGCAGGGATAGCAATTGGAAAATTCCACGGCAGTATCAGACCTACAACACCCATCGGAGCGCGGGTTATAGACACATCTAGACCGGGTCGAATAGAATCAATAAATTCTCCACCGGGGCGCAGCGCTTCGCCAGCGAAAAACTTAAAAACCTGACCCGCTCGCGTGGCCTCACCAATACCTTCAGGCAGTGTTTTACCTTCTTCGCGAGATACCAACTCGCCTATCTCTTCTTTGCGCCGCAGAATTTCACTGCCGATATTGTCCAACATATCACTACGATTCTGTATCGATGAATTCCCCCACGCCGACGAGGCTTGACGCGCAGCATCAATTGCTTGCTCAGTCTGAGCCGCACTGGCATGCGCATACTCACCAATAATATCCGAGGTATCTGACGGGTTAATATTATCTGCGGCGCTAGCGCCGTCCAGCCACTCTCCCGCAATAAAATTTAGCTTAGTTTTTTTCATGATTCAGTGGCATCCTTTAAATTTAAGTCAATTCAACAATTCGAGTTCCAATATTGCCACCAGCAAGCAAATTGACGAATGCGCCTGGGGCAGATTCGAGCCCTTGCACTCGATCCGTCAAACTTTTTAACTCACCGCTGGAAAGCCATTTGTGCAAAACATCACGCCCCTCGGCAAACCGAGCCATGTAATCATAAATCAAAAAACCTCTCATAATGACGCGCTTGTTGATCAATAGTCCAGGTATCCCTTTGGGGCTAGGCTCTGGTCGAGCAGTATCATACTGAGAGACAACACCACAGCAGGTGATACGACCACCGACATTCATTCGAAATAAGGCAGATCCCAAAATCATACCCCCGGTATTATCAAAGTATACGTCCACGCCATTAGGAGTGGCACTCTTCAGTTCCTGCCGAAAATTTTCATCCTTATAATTGACCACAGCATCAAATCCTAACTCGGAAATCAGGAGATCTCCTTTTGCATCACCACCACATACACCTACGACGCGCGCACCTTTGATTTTGGCGATTTGACCAGCTAGATGACCTACAGACCCTGCAGCTGCGGATACTAAAACAGTATCACCCTCTTGAGGTTGACCAATGTCAGTCACTCCAAAATAGGCTGTCAGGCCATTGATTCCCAGAGGCCCAAGATATGACTCTGGGTCATATCCATGCGGGATAACCTCTATGTCTGCGCCATTATGCACCGAGTAATCCTGCCAGCCCGTCGATGCTTTGACCCAATAACCAACCGGGATAGCTTCGCAGCGGCTTTCAATTACCTGACCAATACCGCTACCATTCATAACACGACCGGCAGCGGGCGCACCCGCGTAACTTGCGCTACCCTGCAAACCAGCTCGAGTACCCGCCGAGATTGAGAAGGCAGTTGTCTTCACTAGGACTTGATCATCACCCAAAACTGGCATTGTGGCCACTTCAAGACAAAAGTTACTTGTCTCCAGTTTACCCTTCGGTAAAGACTTAATAAGTACTTGTCGATTTTCTTTCATTAGTAAATTCCTGGGTGAAAACTTTGAGACTGGGGCCAAACTCCTTCTTTGCCGAGTATCTTATCTTAGCGGATCAGTTAGAAAACCTCCCAACACTATCAAGGAAAAGCACCCATTTTTTAGTCACAAAAATCTTCTGTCTGGTACAGACACAACAGCCGCCATAAACAGTCAGTTGGTTGTATAAAAAGCCATAGCAATTAATCCGTCACTCGTTATCTAAAATATTTGTTTTGGGTGAAATTGTTAACTCAAGACACTTGATGAATTCGGCTATTGGAGTCTTTTTCTGGTACCTTAGCAAACTATCTTTACACGGTCCAAGAGGAAGTACTTTGTCAGATTTAACGATATTTAGAGAGGATACGCGTCAATGGTTGGAGGAAAATTGTCCTGCAAGTATGCGTACCTACATGCCAGAGAGTGAAAAATGCTGGGGTGGCCGTGACTACAGCTTTTTCAGTGATGACCAGAAATTATGGCTGTTGCGCATGGCTGATAGAGGTTGGACAGCACCGACCTTTCCAAAAGAATATGGTGGCGGTGGTCTAAGTAAAGATGAGGCAAAAGTATTAAAAGAAGAATTAGCCGCTATTACTGCGCGGGCTCCGCTGGCAAGTATGGGAACTGAGATGATTGGCCCAGCCCTACTGGAGTTTGGAACAGAAGCCCTTAAAAAAAAGCACTTACCCGCTATTATTCGTGGGAAAATTCGCTGGTGCCAAGGTTACAGTGAACCCAATGCTGGGTCTGATCTAGCGGGATTACAAGCTAATGCTGAGGATATGGGTGACCATTTTATCGTCAATGGGCAAAAGGTTTGGACCAGCTATGCCGACAAATCTGACTGGATGTTTTGTCTGGTCAAGACGGATAATTCAGTAAAACATGGTGGTATCAGCTTAGTATTGTTCGATATGAAATCCCCTGGTGTCACTGTGCGTCCTATTAAACTAATCTCTGGTCGTTCACCATTTTGTGAGACGTTCCTTGATAATGTCCGGGTCGACAAAGATCAAGTCGTCGGCGAGATTAACAACGGCTGGACAATTGCTAAATACCTCTTGACGCATGAACGTGAAATGCTCGGACGAATCGGTAATGTACCCGCAGAGAAAACTGTGTCGCAGCGAGCTATAGCATCCATGGGGTTACAGGATGGACGTCTGGCAGACCCGGTACTGCGCTTAGAGCTGGCCGAGTGGGAGATTGATTTCCGATCTCATCAACTCACGATCGAGCGTGTCAGAGATGAAACTGCCGCAGCCAGCGTCGGTAATTCATCTGCCATGCTCAAGCTCTATGGCACACAACTCAACCAGCGCCGACGTGAGTTATTGATTGCCAGCGAAGGCTTTGATGCCATGACTTGGAAAGAAGATTCTGAGGCGCGGCTGTGGTTACGCTCAAAAGGTAATACCATCGAAGGTGGTACCTCAGAGGTGCAGCTGAATATCATTTCTAGACATATTTTAGGACTGGGCTAATCATGCAATTAATATTGAATGAAGAAGAACAAATGGTTCGTGAGTCGGCGCAAAGCTTTCTTGCTGATAATGCGGGTCCCAGTCTGCTGAGGAAAATACGTGACACCAATAACTCCCTGGGGTACTCGCAAAACCTCTGGCAACAAATGATTACGCTCGGCTGGCCCAGCCTATTAATCCCTGAGCAGTATGATGGCCTTGGCTTCAGTCATGTGGCGATGGGTCAAATTATGGAACAAACTGGCTGTCATCTGGCCAATTCTCCAATGTTTGCAACAGCTGTCCTCGGTGTTTCAATATTATCAAAGGGAAGTAATGAACAGCAAAGATCACAGTGGCTCCCTAAGATCGCTATAGGTAATTTGACACTAGCACTAGCACTGGATGAAACAGCTAGACCCGATCCGTTAAATATAGCTACATCAGTTACCAAATCGACGGATGGTTTTATCTTGAATGGCCATAAATCAATGGTCATCGACGGCCAAATCGCCGATCAACTTATTATCGCGGCGCGCAGCTCCGGTAAGCCCGGAGACAGTCAGGGTATTTCTCTATTTTTGATACCTCGCAATACTCCTGGTGTCGAGATCACTGGTACCTTGATGATGGACAGCCGAAATACTGCAAATATTAGTTTTAGTGGTGTCGCCATGCGCGAAGATCAGCTTATCGGGACTATTGATCGGGGGATGGATCTCCTGGCATCTGCACTCAATATTGCCAATATTCATTTATCGGCCGAGCTTTTAGGAATCGCCAATGAGTGTCTGCAGAGAACGGTAAGCTATCTAAAAGATCGGAAGCAGTTTGGTGTCAACATTGGTTCTTTTCAGGCTCTGCAGCATCGCGCAGCTTCGTTGTGGAGTGATATAGAGCTTTGTAAGTCCACAGTTATAACCGCTCTGCGTACCCTTGATGAACCCGCCACAGATGCCAGCTTGATAGCCAGTATAGCCAAAGTAAAAGCCTGCAAGGTAGCACAGCTTGCCACTAACGAATCAATACAAATGCACGGCGGTATCGGCATGACCGATGAGTTTGATATAGGATTCTTTATTAAACGTGCACGAATCGCGCAAATGCTTTTTGGTGATCACCGTTACCACTTAAACCGCTATGCAGAGCTCTCGGGCTACTGATACTAGAGAGCAAAAACAAAAAACTTAGCTTACGGAGAATCATAAAATGCGTGATGCCCTTATTGTATCCACAGCAAGAACCCCTATTGGTCGTGCCTACCGCGGAGCCTTTAACAATACAACCTCCCCAACGTTAGGTGGCCATGCCATAAAGCATGCCGTCGCTCGAGCAGGTATTCCTCTCGATGCCATTGGTGATACATATATGGGTTGCTCCATGCCTCAGGGGACTCAAGGTAAAAACGTTGCACGTCAATGCGCTCTCGCCGCAGGCTTGCCTACATCGACCGCTGCTATGACTGTTGATCGTCAGTGCTCCTCTGGAATGATGGCCATCGCTACTGCCGCAAAGTCAATCTTGACCGGTGAAATCGATATCGCTGTAGCGGGTGGTGTTGAATCCATCAGCTTGGTGCAAAATGAAAATATGAATTTGTATCGCGCAATATCACCAGAGCTGGTAGCCCTGCACAAAGATATGTATATCCCTATGATTGATACCGCCGAGGTTGTCTCTAAACGCTATGGTATCAGCCGCGAAAGGCAGGATGAATATGCTCTGCAAAGCCAACAACGCACCGCAGCGGCTCAAGCAGCAGGCAAATTAGACGACGAGGTTGTGCCTATTCCATCAGAAATTAGTGTTACAAATCGTGATACTGGCGAAATGACATACCAACCTTTTTTACTGGAAAAAGATCAAGGTAATCGACCCGAAACAACATTGGAGGGATTGGCAGGACTAAAATCAGTGCGAGATAATGGTGTTATTACCGCGGGTAACGCCAGTCAATTGTCCGATGGGGCTTCTGCCTGCGTAGTGATGGGTTCGGATATCGCCGAAAAATTTGGACTGCAACCGCTAGGCATTTATCGTGCTACAGCGGTGGCTGGGTGCGAGCCTGATGAAATGGGCATAGGCCCAATCTATGCTGTCCCAAAATTACTCAAATTGACTGGCTTGCAAATGGATGACATCGATCTCTGGGAACTCAACGAAGCTTTTGCCGTACAGGTTATTTACTGCCGGGATACACTAGGTATTCCCAATGACTGCCTGAATGTAAATGGTGGCGCGGTATCTATTGGCCACCCCTATGGGATGTCCGGAGCGCGCATGGTCGGACATGCGCTAATAGAGGGTAAACGGCGCGGCGCTCGCTATGTGGTTTGCACCATGTGTATTGGTGGCGGACAGGGTGCCGCCTCACTGTTTGAAGTCGCCTAAACTCCCGGCCAGTAAAACCGTTAAATATGGTACAACAAAACCGGCCTAAATTATCTCTTAGCCGGTTTCTGCATCAGTTCAATGAGGTAGCCATCTGGATCTTTTATAAAACCGATGATGGAACCACCCATAGATTCGTACTCTGCCGCTTCTTTATAAATATCCACATTAGCAGCTCTAGCAGTCTCAATAATGCTTCTCACACCGGGAACGCTGAACACTAACTTGGTAGGAAGATCTTTGCAGTTTCGCTTATCGTGATACTGGATCAATAATATAGCCGTTCCACGGACACCCTCAAACCCTAGGATATTTTCAACCATGGTGTCCAGAGTGATCGTTCTATGCACAATCATTCCGAGTATCTCTTTATAAAAATTAGTTGAAGCATCGAGGTCGCTTACGGCAATACCGGTAGCGGTTAAATAGGTCGACATAGCAATCTCTCCAGGGAGAATTTTTCGTTAAAAATCGATCAATTTACCCGATTTCTCACTTTCTATTTCAGGAGGAGTGAAGCCGAGAATCGCCTTTGTCTCGAGGAATTCTTCCATGCCCCACTCACTAAACTCACGACCATTTCCCGATTGCTTGTAGCCGCCAAACGGTGCATTAATATCAAGGTTAGCGCCATTGATATGGACGTTACCCGCTCGAAGTTGAGCAGCAACCGTTTTCGCTCGATCAAGGTCATTAGAGCTCACATAGGCAGAAAGCCCGTATACCGTATCATTGGCAATCGCGACCGCGTCATCATCATCACTATATCCAATTAAGGAGAGCACCGGACCAAAGATTTCTTCTCTGGCAATACTCATGTCATTTGTCACATTTGAAAATATAGTGGGCTTTACAAAATAGCCCTGATCAAGGCCATCTGGGCGACCAACACCGCCTGTTTCGAGCTTAGCACCCTCATCTATACCCTTTTGAATCAGAGCCTGTACTTTTCCAAACTGCAGTTCCGACACCAGTGGCCCAACTTGAATAGTTTCATCTTTGGGATCACCTACAGTGATACTTTCTGCCGTGGCTTTGGCAATGGCTGCTGCCTCTTCCATTCGACTAGCTGGGACCAGCATCCGTGACGGAGCGTTGCAGCTCTGGCCCGTGTTCATGCACATGCCAATTGTATCTCTGGCGATAACACTCTCGAAGTCGGCATCATCAAGGATGATATTAGCCGACTTTCCGCCAAGCTCCTGCGCAACACGTTTTACCGTGTAAGCCGACTCTTGAGCGACAGAAATACCAGCCCGTGTTGAACCTGTGAATGACATCATATCGATATCAGGATGGCCCGACATGGCGACTCCAACATTAGGCCCATCTCCATTGACTAAGTTAAAGACTCCAGGAGGTGTGCCCGCCTCATGCATAATTTCAGCAAATATAATCGCATTAAAGGGTGCAATTTCCGATGGCTTGAGCACCATTGTGCAGCCCGCTGCAATGGCCGGGCCAACCTTTGCAGTAATTTGATTCACTGGCCAATTCCAGGGTGTGATCAATCCGCAGACACCGATTGGTTCTCGCACCACATGCGAGGTGCCTTTGTCTTGAGAAAATTGAAAATCTTGCAAAGCCTTTTGAGCGAAAATAAGATGTCCAAGTCCTGCCGGCGCTTGCGCACCATTAGCAAGGCTAATCGGGGCTCCCATTTCTTCCGAAACAGTCTGTGCAATCTCGGTCATCTTATTTTTATATGCCTCAACAATACGTCCAAGCAATTCCGAACGCTCTTGTTTGGAGGTTTTCGAGAACGTTTTAAAGGCTTCTTTAGCGGCAGTAACTGCATCATCAACATCCGCTTTAGCGCCCATAGCAATAGTGCCCATAACCTCGGTGGTAGCAGGATTTATAACGTCAAGCATTTCAGATGTCGATGGAGAAACCCACTCTCCATTGATATAAAACTTATCAGAATTTTTCATTTTTTTCTCCCTATAGCATGCCGAATTGCTACTTTTAAATCGTTATTATGAGAAGGTAAAATCTCACAAAACCACACTGCAAGTCAACGCCATAAAATGTGAATCCCCCCTTTTTTACCAAGGTCAGATTTTGTCTAACTAGATTACACAATTTTACAAACGTTTTATGCCAAACTTAGCCGAGAATACCGCTAATTTTTCACATCGTATCTACTACAAAATCACAACGCCAAACAATACATCGTGTCGATGAGTTTTTAGCGGCATCTCAGTTGATCCAACCGGCTATCAGCCCTTCCGAATATCTCGAAGGCTTCCACCTACCGCGACTAAGCGTTCAAGCATGGGGGCCGGTGTCCAATGCTCTCTGCCATACAACTCAGCGAATTGATTAATTCGATTGAGTGCAGCCTTAAGTCCAATAGTATGCTCTGCCCAATACATTGGGCCACCACGCCATGCAGGAAATCCATAACCATTAATATAGACAATGTCTATGTCCGACGAGCGATAGGCCTTCCCTTCATCCAACACGTGACAGCCAATGTTGAACAGAGAGAGAAAGCAGCGCTCGACAATTTCTTCATCACTTATCTCGCGTTGCAAAATGCCAAATTTCTCTGCAGCTTGCAGAATGAGTTTGCCTGTAATGGGAGAAGGGATCGGATTCCGATTACCAGGCTCATAATCATAAACACCAGCACCAGTCTTTTGTCCACAGCGCCCCATCTCTACTAGGGCATCATAGACATAAGAGGTGCGCACATCATATTCACCCTCATTGAGGTTTTGCCGCATATAGTAACCAATATCAAGACCTGCCATATCGCCCATAGCAATGACCCCCATGGGCATCCCAAAATTGTACAAAACATTATCGACTTGTTCTGGTGCTGCGCCCTCAAGCACTAGCATATTAGCCTCATGGCTATAGCCGCGAAGCATCCGATTGCCAATAAAGCCATAGCAAACGCCGGCCACAGCCCCTACTTTGTTGATGCGCTTACCTAGCTTTAGTGCAGTTGCCAAAATTTCTGGAGCAGTTTTTTCAGCACGCACAATCTCCAACATTCGCATGATATTGGCGGGAGAAAAAAAGTGCATACCCAGCATACGCTGGGGTCTATCAACGACTGTTGCTATTTCATCGATATCTAAATATGAAGTATTGCTCGCCAGAATCGTGTCTGGCCTAACGGTATCACTCAATGTCTTAAAAACCTGCTTCTTGATATCCATTTTTTCGAATACGGCCTCGATCACCAAATCCATCTCCGTTAAATCGCTGTACTCAGTGCTTCCGGTGAGTAGAGCCATACGCGCTTCAACCTGCGCATCGGTGATGCGGCCTTTACTGGCCGAAGCCTCGTAGTTTCTCCGAATGGTGCTCAATCCCTTTTTTAACGCCTCTTGGCTCATTTCAAGCAGCGTCACTGGAATACCAACATTGGCAAAATTCATGGCAATGCCTCCACCCATGGTACCAGCACCAACAATGCCTACAGCATTGATCGCCTTTAGTTCGACGTCCTTTGACAACCCAGGTACTTTAGTGGCTTGACGCTCGGCAAAAAAGACATATTGCAACGCCTTTGACTGAGGGTCAGCAACACATTCACGCGTCATCTTTCTCTCAAATTCCACACCCTCTTTAAAGGGTAAGTTAACCGCTGCTTGCACAGCTTGAACGGCGCGCTCCGGTGCGTTCATACACCGCGTTTTTCGGGCAATAGTCTGGCGAAACGCATTGAAATACTCGTCATTATGCACTTCCTGATCGATCGCCATTTCCTGTATTTTTCTCAGAGGTGCATTTTCCGCCAGCAGCTCCTCTGCAAAGTCAACAGCACCCTTGACAATATCGCCCTCAACTAGGCGATCTATAACTCCTACACTATGTGCCTTGGGCGCCAACACCGGATCACCGCTAGTAATAGTTTTTAATGCAAATTCAACACCGGACAGTCTGGGTAGCCTTTGAGTTCCTTGGGCGCCAGGGATAATGCCAAGCTTTACTTCTGGCAAGCCGATTTTTGTCGTTTTTGAGGCAACGCGGTAGTCACATCCTAGTGCGACTTCCAGCCCCCCTCCAAAAGCAGTTCCAAACAATGCCGCGACAATGATTTTTGGGCTAGCACTAATGACATCAATTACTGCTCCCAAAGACGGAGGCTTAGGCCCACTGCCAAACTCAGTAATATCTGCACCAGCCATAAAGGTGCGTCCTCGGCAGGCGAGGACCAGTGCCTTGATACTGTCATCCGATGCCGCTGCCTCTACCGCTGATACAAGCCCTTCACGAACGGCATGAGAGATCGCATTGACCGGCGGGTTATCAATCCAGATGATGCCAATTGAACCCTGTTTTTCTATTTCGCCTTGCATAATTTAACTCCAAAAATTTGAGGTTTTATGTTTAAAAAATTTAATGTTTAGATTGATCCCTCTCTGATTTGGCAACAACCATAAAAAAACGTTTTTCCTGAGAATGAGCTCGATCATCTCAACAAGAAATAATGCCATCTGTTCTGGACAACCTCACTTAGAAATAACCTGTCCACGCGAAATATTTCTTTAACCCTGAAGTGTCGCATAAACAGTTCCGCCATCCAGCGGAATCGTAGCACCCATCAGAAAATCACCAGCGCGCGAACACATATAAACTGCCGTTCCTGCTATATCATCTGGCTGACCAATGCGCTTAGCCGGTATTCTGGGAGCTACACCCTCGGGGTTATCTCTAGCCCAGATATTCATATTACTAGCAAAGGCACCTGGAGCAATCGCGTTAACATGAATGTTATCTTCAGCCAATCGGTGAGCCAATCGACGGGTCAGATGAATCACAGCTGCTTTACTGGCAGAGTAGGAATATGTTTCGATGCGAGAATTCGACAGGCCATCGGTTGAAGCGATATTGATCACCTTGGCTGGTTGCTCTGAGCTGGCCGCAGCTCGCATCAGCGGTGCCAGTTGCTGGGTAAGAAAAAACAGGGATTTCACATTAATATCCATCACCTTGTCCCAACCGGATTCCGGAAACTCATCAAAGGGCGCTCCCCAGGATGCACCTGCATTGTTGATCAGAATATCGATCTTGCTTTCACGTTCTGACATCTCATTGACAAAAGATTTAATCTCCTCCAAATTTGACAGGTCATGAGGTAAAGCCACACATTCTCCAAGTGCAGAAAGCTCTGCAGCAGTCTCGTTACAATGCTCTGCCTTTCGAGATGTAATATAAGTACGCACTCCGCGCCGCACGAATTCTGTTGCAATCATTTTCCCTATCCCACGGGACCCACCCGTAACAATGGCAACTCGGCCACTTATATCAAACATATCTGTCATTTTCATATCCTTTCTAATTCTTTTAGTGGTTAATTTCTGAGGCAGAAACCAAAGTCCAAATCAGCCATTATCAATATCAATGACGGGCAACCTGACTCAGTTAAAATGGGGGAGTTGCCAAGATCCCTCTGTACGCTTTGTTGCTTTGATCAGATATCATTCTCTCACGCTTAAATCATAAATCATTATTTCATTAACGAGAAAAACCCATGGCCGACATTCACCCAGAACTATTCAATTTATCCATCTCTAAAAAAGCGGAAACCCTGCTAAGTGCAGTAAAAAAACATATTGCTGAAAACGTTATTCCTTGGGTAGACGAATACCATGAGTTGAGAAAAAGTAATGAAGACCCGTGGAGTTATCATCCCAGACAACTGGAGTTGATCGAGCAAGCTAAGCAAAAAGCAAGAGATGCTGGTCTGTGGAACTTCTTTTTACCGAATGCCAAAACTGGCGAAGGTCTGAGTAACTTAGACTACGCATATATCGCTGTTGAGTTGGGTAAAATTCCACTGGCTTCACAAACACTAAACTGCGCAGCCCCTGATACGGGTAATATGGAAGTATTGGAAAGAGTTGGCACACCGGAGCAAAAAGAGCAGTGGTTGAAGCCTCTGCTAGAGGGTAAGATTCGGTCAGCCTACGCCATGACTGAGCCGGATGTTGCCTCCTCAGACGCTACTAACATTCAGACCTCTGCGGTTCTTGACGGCGATGAGTGGTTAATTAATGGCCAGAAATATTATATTTCTGGCGCGGGAGACCCTCGCTGCAAAGTATTGATCACCATGGTCAAAACTAGCCCAGATGCAGAGACATTTCGGCAGCAGTCTCAAATCTTAATTCCGCTGGATACCCCTGGCGTTGAAATTCTTGGGCCAATGCATGTATTCGGAGACCCTGGCGCACCTCACGGACATATGCATCTTCGTTTTAATAATGTTCGAGTGCCTAAATCGAATATTTTGTTGGGTGAAGGGCGCGGATTTGAAATTTCTCAGCTGCGCCTCGGTCCTGGTCGTATTCATCACTGTATGAGAGCGATAGGTCAGGCCGAGGTTGCGCTCGAACTGGCGGTTAAACGCGCCAGTACGCGCCATGCTTTTGGTAAGCAAATCGTCAAGCTTGGTAAAAATCTGGAACTCGTCTCCCGCGCTCGTATCGAGATAGACAGCTGCCGCCTGATGGTTTTACAGGCAGCAAAGGCAATGGATGTACTGGGTAATAAAGAGGCCCGTGTCTATGTTAGCGCTATCAAAGCGATGGTCCCAGAAAAAGTCTGCAAGATTATCGACGATGCCATTCAAATGCATGGTGCAACTGGCACCTCTCAGTGGACGCCGCTGGCACATATGTACGCGCAACAGCGCACTCTGCGCTTTGCCGATGGCCCAGATGAGGTTCACCATATGGTGGTAGGTCGTAATGAAGTTCGCAAATATGACCTTTGGTAGATCGATCTTTTAGAAAATTGACGTTGAATATCAGTGGAGACAGCTATGGGTTATGAGCAAATTAAATATGAAATTGCCGATACTACGGCGACAATCACGCTAAACCGCCCTGATGCTATGAATGCTCTGACGGTGGTTATGATGAATGAAATGCATCAAGCGATTAAAATGGCTGTTGATGATCCTCAGGTTCGCTCCATCGTGCTAACTGGCGAAGGTCGTGCGTTCTGTGCAGGTCTTGACCTAAAGGAAATGGACGATCGGAATATAACCAAGGGCTATGTTGGTAAAGTGGTTGACCTACCGGCACAAAACTTAATTAAGACTATCGAAAACGCACCCAAGCCTGTGATTGGCAAAATCAATGGCTTTTGTTTTACCGGTGGTTTAGAGCTGGCTCTCTCTCTTGATTTTTTGGTGGTTGCAAACGAATCTAAATTTGGCGATACCCATGCTAAATGGGGACTTAGGCCAACTTGGGGAATGAGTGCCCGATTGCCCTCCGCGGTTGGCGTGCGCAAAGCCAGAGAGCTCTCCTTTACAGCACGCAGTTTTACCGGTGTTCAGGCTGAACAATGGGGTTTAGCAAATTATGCCGTTCCTCGCGATGAACTGGATGCCAAAGTAAAGAGCATCACCGATAGCATTGCTGAGAACAGTGAGGGTTCAGTTGCTGCCTTCAAAGATCTATACAAGCATGGGCTCACCGGCTCAGTAGAGAATGGCGTCCAGTATGAGCTGGCTACTAACTACGAGATTGCGGATACTGCGGAACGGGTTTCGGGATTTTCAAAGCGCTAATTCCTATGCCTTGTCTCACTCAGCTACTTTAGTGGTGCAATAGGTTATCTAAGATTAGTGGCCCAACTTGGTTAAATAGGTGCCATTTTAATGAGTGACGTTATATTGTTTTTGACTCCAAAACAGACAGTTGGAGAGTTTATCGCAGATCTTAACTCTATGGACAAGAACTTACTTAATCAAATTTGGCCCTCACCGTGCATATTTATGGTTGAAAACGAAACAAATTTTTTTGAAAAATATAGTGATGCAGTTGACTTTAATAACATTCTTGATAGTGGCTGAAAGTACACGAAGATAAGTTGAATTGAAGACAGATATGAAAGTGAGGACATATCTCTTGTAAGATTTAATTTATCACGATTTTCCAAACAGGAAAAAGAGCTTAATAATTACTTAGTGTCTCACCTACCTAAAATGTTTGGAAATAAATGGAAAATAAATGCTCTTATAATGGTCAAAACATCAGGAATATTTGGAATGTCAGGAATGTCAGGAATGTCAGGAATGTCAGGAATGTCAGGAATGTCAGGAATGTCAGGAATGTCAGGAATGTCAGGAATGTCAGGAGTAGCATTTAGATAGAACCAAATGTATAGCAATTTGTACAGAGACTGGTGCAACGTTCTCTTTCAACTTGTCAAATTTAGGGGCATCATGGCTTCCATTATTTTAATCAGGCACGGACAGGCGTCTTTTGGAGCCACAGACTATGACCAGCTGTCTGGTCTTGGCTGCCGTCAGGCGCAAGTATTGAGTGACTATTTTTCGGACTGCGGCATCACTCTCGATGCGATTTATAGCGGTACTCTTAAACGACAGCGTCAAACTGCTGAAATCGCGACAAAAAGCCAACCGTCAGGAACACCTTTTCACATCGATCCCCGTTTAAATGAAATCAGAAATAATGAGCAATTCGAGTTTCTGTTGCCCGAGGTGATCCAACGTAATCCTCCCATAGCAGAGTTAGTGGAAAAGGCTAAAAACGATAGCAAGAGTTACCAAAAAGTTCTAGAACAAGTCTTTCAACTATGGATTTCCGGAAAAAGTGATGTTTCTGCCATACAAAGCTGGCAAGACTACTCAGGTCAGGTAAAAGAGGCTATGCAGGATTTAATAGAACGCGAAGGCAGCGGTAAAAATATCGGTTTATTTACATCTGGTGGAACTATTGCAACCATTGTCAGCCAAGTGCTGGGTCTCGACGGCAGCTTCGCCTACCACCTTTATGAGCCAGTCATTAATGCCTCAATGACTCGCCTTTTGTATAATCAAAAAAAAGTATCTCTTTCTAGCTTTAATGACTACTCTTTTCTCCAGTGGAAATCGGGAAAACAGCGTGAGTCCCTGATCAGCTATCGTTAAAGTCTCAGGTAGTACTAAGAGTTTTTATTCCTTGGTAAATCCGGTTCAATTTACCTATTATTCGGTTGCATCTGACCCGAACTTTAAAGGACTTTACCCTGTTTTTTAGATAGAGATAGAAACCGCGAAATAAAAATGGTCACCACAACCCCAGATAAACTCGAAAGTGATGCGCACGCGAACGGATTGGGGCCCTGTTCTAGCAGCCAGTACACAGGTATCGATTGAGTATGTAATAGCGCGAAACTAATAAACCCTGTGAGCATACCAAACAAAGCACCTTGCTCAGTCACGCCGTCCCAAAGGCTGCCGATAATAAGTGGTCCAGCCATCGCCGATGTTACGCCACCTATACCCATCCAAACTAATAAAGCTATATTCACATTCAACAACATCCAGGCCAGACCAGCACTGATCAGAAGCACCGCGACAGTTGCCCATCGGCTGATCAGAAGCACCCGTTGGTCAAGTGCTTCTTCAGATATATCTGGTGACCAATGTTTTGCTAATGACAAGCGATACAGATCATTGGCAACCACCTGCGCTGATGAAATCACCAAACCGTCCGCTGTGGACATGATTGCACACAAAACAGCTATGCCCAACAATGCGGCCAGCCAGCTGGGAAATAGCTCGGCAAATAATACTGGAATGGCCTGATTAGCCCCGCTATCAAGCAAGCCATCACCCAAATGTACCCGTGCCAACAAACCGCCCAAGGCCATCGCTGGTAAAATCATCGCTGATATAAATGCAAGTAGAAGAAACTGGCGGCGGGCCGAGTCATCTCTCAATGCCCAAAGTTTGTTACCTATATGCGGCATCATCCCAAACGGAATATGCGCAATAACAATGGCGACCACGGCCCAAGCGGAACCAACGATCTGCGCCTGCGGATGAAAAAGGCTTAGATTATCCGGATTTAATTCGCCAAGTCTCTGAATTAAGCCCGGCAACCCGCCAGCAACGCCAAAACCAATGAAAAACAAAACCGCCACGCCAATGGCAATAAATAGCATAACAGCGCCCTGAACACTGTCCGTTAAAATATCCGCATGCGCGCCACCGAGAGTCACATACAACATTAAAATTCCGACCGTGACAACCAGTGCAGGACCCGGGGACAAACCTAGCAGAGACTCAAACATTACCAGACCAGCCACCAACTGACCGGCCAAATAAAAGAACAAGATCAGCGACATTAAAGCTGCAATAATTCGAATGCGGTTAGAGCCATAACGATCACCCAAAAATTCTGGAATCGAGCGACTACCAAAGGCATTGCCCGATTGGGTAACTGCTCGCAGACAGATCATAATGCCCAGATAAATTCCCACGGGATAGCAGAATGCGTACCACATCACTGACACGCCATTTGAATAAGCCAGCCCCGGTAAACCCAAGAAAGTGGCCCCTGATGCTCCGGTAGCAGCGAAAGCCAGAGCAAGGGTAATAGGCCCATAGGATTGGCGTGCCACAGCATAATCGTCCGCTCGCTTAACTCGGCTACTTGCCCAAAAACCTAGCGCTAGCATGCCCGAAGCATAGATAATGAAAAAGATCCAAGACCAGCTTTGAATACTCATAAATTTTTCCCAATGAGACAAGGTACCTGATCGCAGGTCTCAAAACTATTATTTCCCAACGCACTCAATCTCGCTACGGTATGGGATAGAACTAGCAGCGCCAGCACGCTGAATACATTTGGCGGCGGCGAGGGACGCTATTTCCATGCATTGCTCTATAGCACTGCCATGACATAGTTCAGCAATAAAATATCCGATAAAAGTATCGCCTGCCGCTGTTGTATCAACCACCTCGACACGGGTTGAATCAGTCTTAATGGTCTGCTTACTGTCCTGATAAATAGAGCCATTCTCACCGAGAGTGAGAACCACTTGTATATTGGGATAGCGGTCCCGCAGACAAGAGAGTATATCGTCAATTCTCTGTTTTTGGGTTAGTGCGGCCGCCTCGGTCTCATTGAGAATTAACAGATCAACTTTGTCCAACGGATACCCCAAGACCTGCTCTGACATAGGTGCCGGATTGAAAGCAATCATCATCTGCCGCTCAGACGCATAATCAATCATCTCAGCGATATTATTGGTCTCATTTTGCAGCAACAGGCATCCAGCTTGGCTTGATGATTCCATCACTCTGTTTAAAAAATCCAAATCAATGCTTTGGTTGGCCCCACCGTGAAGGATAATACAATTTTCGCCCTTGGCATTGACCTGAATAATGGCGTGTCCGCTCGGAGCATCAATTTCAACCACATTCTCAACATTAATATCATCATCTTTGAGTGTTTTTTTCAGCAAAGCACCTTCTTTGCCAATACAGCCCACATGGAAAACATCCGCACCTGCACGTGCCAAAGCAATTGACTGATTTAATCCCTTACCACCAACAAACTGTTTATAATCGAGGCTGGCAAGCGTTTCGCCAGGCTGAACAAAATCCACAACGCCATAGACATGATCTATATTAAGCGAACCGAAATTGATAATTGATTCAGGCATGGCTACTCCAAGTGACTTGCCACTCTCGCCCCCAAATAGGTAATACACAAATCAATATATTGCCCATTAAGTACCTCAAAATCACTGGCTTATGGAGCGAAATAACGCTTCTTCTGCCCTATCCAATGACAATGTAATGCGTGATCTCAATACTTCCAGATCGATGCCATCAGTGCTTTTTTGGCCGGCCAGATACCGAGCATAAACACCATGCACAATAGCAGCACCTTTCCAGTGATTGACACTGATGTAAAAATCCAAGTCACTGACAGATAGACCGGTTCTATCAGCATAGCGCTGCGCCAGTTCCCGTCGAAATGGAAACCCTACAGCGGCTGTCGGCGCATTGGGGCTTCTAGCAATATCAGCTTCAGATTCGGGCCAGCTTTTCAAGGAGTAACCAAGATCTGCGAGCGGGTCACCTAATGTGCCAATTTCCCAGTCAACAACTGCAGAAATTGTGGAATCACTGCCAACTAAACAGTTATGAAAACCATAGTCGCCGTGCACCACACTGGCTCTACTCTGATTGGGAATATTTTGAAGATAGTAGGCTCTGAGTTCATGAGCTCTCGGATCGTCGAACTTGGCAGGCTCAATGGATGCCTCCCAGGATCGATACCAAGTCTTTATCTGACGCGCAACATAACCCTCTTTTTTGGCTAGCGTACCCAATCCTATTTCATCAGGATCTAGGGCATGAAGATCAGCTAATGTGTCTATAAAAGAATGAGCTAGAGTAACACGCTGACTCAGTGGCACCCAGTCCTCAGTCTCCTCTCGTGAGTGGAGCGGACGTCCCTCTTTAAATCCCATAACATAGAACCATGCACCCGTGACAGCTTTGTCTTCACAAAACCCCAATGCCTCGGGCACCGGAAAACCAGTTGGATCCAGTGATGATATAAATGCCCACTCTCTGGACATATCATGTGCCTTGGGAAGCAGTTTACCCATGGGTGGGCGCCGAACGACAGCCTTACTACCCTTTTTATCCTCTAACAAGTAGGTCAAATTCGAATGACCACCCTCGAGTTGAACCCAATCAAAGGGAGGTGTTAGCCTAGGTATATGTGACCTTATCCATTGCTCAACGGCCGGCACATCGAAGCCCTGAATCTCTCTAGCACTCATCCTTTAACCATCACTTTTATCTAAGTTGATATTCAAACACTTTTTACGCAGCGCCAATTTATCGATTTTTTCTGTGCCAACCCGAGGTAATCGTCCGTTGTGAACCCAAATTTTGCTCGGCAATTTGTAGCGAGCAATGAGAGGCGCCATCGCTTGTACCAATTCATCTTCAGATACCGTTTTACCCTCATCCAAATAGACACAAGCACCCACCGCCTCACCTAGTCTTTCATCAGGTATAGAAAAGACCGCGGCCTCAAGCACGCTCGGGTGTGCGTGCAGCGCAGCATGGACCTCAGCACAAGAGATATTTTCACCACCGCGAATTATTATTTCTTTCTTGCGATCAACAATGGTCACTAGATCATTATCATCGATACTTGCCATATCACCGGTATACAGCCAGCCATCGCGTAAAACCTCTGCTGTTGCTTGTGGTTGATTGAGATAGCATCGCATATTAGATACGCACTTAAACACCAACTCTCCAACCTCCCCAGTTGGCAGTTCTTGGTCATGTTCATCAACAATTTTAATCTGCGGAAGCGGCGCTTGCAGGCGACCTGCGACACCCGGATTTGCAATGAATTCCTCACCGCGAAGGCCGATTCCCATACCATTGGTTTCAGTCATACCCCAGCCGGTGCCAATCAGCGCATGAGGCACCGCTTCAGCAAGTATCCCCACCTGGTCTGCAGGTCTGCCTGCACCACCAGCATCAATATTTCGAATTGAGTCAAGCGTAACACCCATTGAGGCGGCTGCATTGATCAATTCCATCGACATGGTTGGTACACCTGCAAATCGAGTTACCTGTTCTCGCTCAACCAATTCGACCGCTTTTTTAGGGTCCCACTTGTGACAGATCACCATTTTCATACCCAACCAAATCGACATCAGAATACCGGGGTGTGTTCCTGAAACATGAAAAAAAGGCACCGTTACCAGTGAACACGGCTGAAACAGCTTTCCTTTCTTATCAATCATCGGAGCGGGTGACCAACCCAGTCTGGCAGAAATCTTGATGCCAAATAGCCAGGATTGAATAGTAGAAATTGCGCCTCGGTGTGTCATGACAACACCTTTGGGGAAGCCAGATGATCCAGAGGTATACATAATCGCAAAATCATCATCCGGTTGCACATCTACTGTGGGCAGTTGGACATCAGAAAACACCTCTATCGGCTCCCAGAATTCAGGATCTCTCTCGGTATTTTCACTGCGCACAGTCACTGATTGCAGACCCAGCCGACCGGCAAAGGGTACTAGTTTTCTTACCTGAATAGCATCGGCAAAGACCAGCTTTGCAGCACTGTCAGTGAATCCATATTCGAGTTCTTCCGACGTCCACCAACTATTTAGACACACAGCAAGGGCCCCGATAGATGCCAAAGCCATAAATAAGATTGGATACTCGGGACAATTGCGCATCACCAGCGCCACTCTATCTCCCTGTTTGACACCGTAATGCTGAATGAGTCGCTGGGCGACCAATGATGTTATATGATAGAAGTCGTCATGACTGTAACGCTCATTTTCATACACGATAAAATCTGCGTCTTGATGGTTCTTGCAAAATGCCAAAACATCCCTCAATGTCTTGGGTCCATTGCGAAAAGTCATAAACTCAACGCCGCGAATCTCGCGCTGCTCCAGTTCGAATAACGGCTCAGAGGTTGCTACTGCCTCAACGGCATCATTGAATGCTTGTTTAACTGAATTAGACATCATTTGAGTTAATTTCCTGTTTGTGCGGAAACTGCAGCGCGTCGCTTTTCAAGCTCAGTCAATAGCTCAGCATGCCGTTTTCGGTCTATCGAGTAAAATCGCATGAACAAAATACCGAGGGCAGAGATAATTAGGTAAAGTGGCCCACACATAAACAACAGCCCCATGACCGTGTCAGACGTCAGATTTCCTACCTCAGCCTTGTCCGGAAAATTGATAATTTCAAGACCAAAGCCGGCGATTAGACCTCCAACTCCTTGGGTTGATTTATAAGCAAAGCTCCGAATAGAAAAGATCACTCCCTCAGAGCGTACGCCAGTTCGATATTCATGGTCATCAGCCACATCAGTTAGTTGTGAGTCAATCACAATGCTTGCCATGGGGAAGAATAAGAATCCAAAAAAGACACTCAACAACAAGAAAAGAAGGTCGAACCCTGATCCTTGAGCCGGGAAGACGCCCGCCATCTTGAATAAATAAGGTATGGCGCACGACGTCACCACAAATATGTTGGTGGCCATCCAGATAGACCTCTTTTCCAGCCTTTTACTCACAAGTGCTAGTAGGGGCATTGCAATAAATACACCAGGGAGTTTAGCAAAACTAAACCAAAACAAATCTTCTGTCGTGAATTTGAAAACATAAAGATAAGCATAGGGTGTGATAACATTGATGATACCCAATGCAATATATACCGTCATCATGCTGCCACAAATAGCTAGGTAGGAGGTGTTCTTAAGTAACTGAGCTATCTCACTAAGATATCCCTTGATAATAAACTTTGAACTGAATTCCACGTCATGAAGAAACGGTATTTGGTCCATGGTCCCCAGTGAGCAGACCAAGATCGAAAAAATAATGGTAACCGCGCCAACCACGGAGAGCAGTAAATATCTTGGCTCGTTCATCAGCCCATTTTCGTACTCCGGTGTGGTTGGAAAGAGGAAGTAGTAAAGTATTCCGGCGAAAACCATAGACAGAATCATCTGCGAAACTGCGTTGTAACCAAAGATTGATGAACGTTCATCATAATCATCAGTTAGCTCAGCTCCTAACGCATCATGGGGCACCAAATACATGGTTTGCCCAAATCTCAGTACCACGGAAAACGCAGTCAGCCAAATAAATAGGCCGGTTTCAGAAAGCCCAGCAAACGGCTGATAGAGAAAATAAAAGCCCAGAGCCAGAGGTATTGCCGAAAAAAACATAAACGGATGTCGTCGACCGAATCGACTCTTAAAATGATCGGAGATCGCGCCGATCAAAGGATCTGACACGGCGTCAAAAATCATAGCTAACATGAATGCCAAGCCACATAAAGAGGGCGACAACCCAAGTACTTGATTGTAATAGATGATCGTGACGATACCGCCAGCAGTAACCGTCGCTTCTTGAGCTGTTCCTGCTGCAAACAATAATTTGGTTCGCAGAGATATCTTTCGCCGACGGCTGATCTTTTGCTCTTGATTGCTAGCGGATATTGATTCCGTGCTTGGCATATCCAAAATCTTCAGAGACCTTTAAATTCAGGCTTGCGCTTTTCAACGAAAGCCTTCACTGCATTTTTATGATCTTCTGTAGCAGCACAATGGATGTGATGAGTTGCCTCAAGATCTAGGCAGTCATCGACATCGCCTGAGGCGTGCGCCCGGTTAATATTTTCTTTCATGTAGCGAAACGCGATACTGGGTCCACTAGCCAAACGCTTGGCGATTTCTGTTGCTTTAGCTTGCAGAGCGTCTGGCTCTTCTACCCAGTTTGTTAGGCCCAGAGCTAGAGATTGCTCAGAATTTACTCTCTCAGACAAGAAGTAAAGCTCTCTGGTCTTTGCGGTACCGATCAACTGTGACATGAACAAAGTACCCCCATAATCACCCGAGAACCCGACATTGGCAAAAGCCGTGGTAAAGAATGCTTTACTCGACATTATTCGCATATCACAAGCAAGGGCAAGAGACATTCCTGCACCCGCGGCGGCGCCTGGAATGACTGCGAGTGTTGGCTTGGGAATCTTGTACAGGCTACCAGCGGTGGCACGCTGACTAACACGCTGTCGGTGAATCGCCTCATCGAGTGTTGATTTACGGCCAGTTTTCTGTTGCTGGGCCATGTTTTTGACATCTCCGCCCGCACAGAATGCAGACCCTGCTCCAGTCAATACAATACAGCGAACATCGACGTTTTGCTCAGCTGCATTGAGCTGCTCAGAGAGCGCAACCACTAACTCTCTGGACATTGCATTGCGCGCCTCTGGACGATTCAATGTTAGCGTTAAAACACCTTCATTTAACGTTGCTAAAAGGTGGTCGGTACCTGTATCGATTTCAAAAGCCATAGTTATATCTCGGAGTGTGTTTGGTTGTTATAGAGTATATCGGTAATGTTTAGAGTTCCGAACTGGTACATCAGGGAATGCACCCATTTTCCACGAAGTTAATAGTTATGCCACAAACATCAATGGCATTTCCTTGGCGAGGTAATTTTAGTCGATCTGCAGTGTTCAACACAGTGGCTAAATCGATGGCGATCACATCAATCGACCTCAAACCCGGTCCTCGTTCGTCACTCAATGGTACAAATCGTACTTCACTGGATCCCAGCACGAGAGTCGGTACTCCCGTCATATTGATGATGGGGCGCCCATAGGCTATTGACCAATGTTCAGCGGTCACCCGCGGATCATCCGCCTGCACCTCGGCAGCACAAATATCAGCGACCAATTGTGCCCTATGCTGCTGCCACTCAGCGCCTGCCCAGTGCCAGGCTTCTGGTGGCACCATCTGGTCTAACGAAGCTATTGCTCCGGGCACATCTTTAGGATGGAGATGTATCGCCTTTGCGCGTTTCGAGTCAGTCTGCCAGATAATACGAATAGATGTTTCGGCCAAGCGCGTCCTCTCTTTAGCCAAATCATCAACCTGAACAATGACCATGTAACCCCCATCCCCATTCCTACGCTCTAGGAGTCGGCCTGCTGTGGTGCCCTCTTTCACCGGAGAGATGACCTCCAAAAAAGTGTCACCGAGCGCCATCACGACATTTTGCAATCCGAAAGAAATAATTTTTGGATCTACATGGGCTTGTTTTATGCCAAATAATGTAAACAGTGTCTGTTTGACCGCTGCTATGTCTTTAGCAACCAACGCGATTTGTCGAATTTTCATAGTGAAACCCTTATTTGGGTGAATATGGTTTGCCTAAATTTTGTATTAAATCTACTTGTCTGGGAGACTATCGGGCCTACACATGGTTTTTGATTATTGTTCGGCTGAATGAATGCGGTGTCAATGGCACTTTTATATATCTCCCCCATTTAAATGAATCAATTTAGACTGTGTTTTAAATAAAGTTACAGCTGTCACAATTCCATCTGCCTCTTGCATATTGTTGGCTTGTTAAAAATTTCTATGGGCCCCTATTGGGGCTCTTACACAAAAATCAAAAACTGGAGCTTGCAAATGATATTCACTGGTTGGGACACACCTCTAAGCGCGCTTAAAACTGAATTAGTTCAAAAAGAATATGAGGGGTTTTTAGTCCCAGATACCATAAAGAATCAGGTGTCTGCTTTGGACTGTGAAAAGGATGCAATGAACTTTGCAGCGATAGATGATATCTGGAAAGCTATAGAGAAATTACCTCCCGATCCTAAATTCTCCTATGTTCAGCCTAATGACTTGGAAGCCATTCGAGCAAAACGTCCGAAGGGAGTTCGACAGCTTGAGATGCCTTCTGAGTCTGATTTGTTAGACAAATTCCATGGCGCTTGGATCGGCCGTGCGGCAGGTTGTGCACTTGGAAAGCCTGTGGAAGGTATGGGTATTTATGGCCAGCAGGGAATGACCGGACGCAAGTCTATTCGAACCTACCTGCAGAATCGTAATGACTGGCCATTAAATAACTATTTTAGTGGTGTTGATATGGGTGATGATCTCAAGCTTCACTGTCCGCTGTCACAACGTGAACAAATCACCTTTATGGAGCCAGATGACGACATTCACTACACCCTAATTGCACTGCGAATTCTCGAAGAATACGGCCCCGACTTCACATGGCGCCACGTGGCCCACACATGGAATAACAGCCTCCCATACAACGCAATCTGCACAGCAGAGACACAAGCGATTCTCAACTTCAACAATGCAGTACCCAGAATTGCTAAGTCTAATTGGGTGACTCCTGAATATACTCGTACCAACAGAAACCCTTACCGCGAATGGATTGGAGCTCAGATTCGTGCGGATGGATGGGGCTATGCCTGTGCCGGGAATCCCGAGCTCGCAGCCGAGTTTGCATATCGCGATGCTTGCTGGACTCATACTGCCAATGGAATTTATGGCGAGATGATGTTTGCCGCTATAATTGCAGCATCCTTTGTTGTCTCAGATGCTGTAGATCTAGTTCATATCGGATTATCGGAGATACCCGCGAATTGCAAACTGTCAGAGGCCTCACTCGCAGCATTAGCTCACGCAGCCAATTGCAATGATTTTGAAGTCTATATGGATTGGGTCGAGGAGTTTTATGGCGACTTGCATGGTGTCCATACAATTAACAATGCTCTTGTTGTTATTGGCTCGATGATCTTTGGTAAAATGGACTTTCATCAGTCCATTTGTCGTTCCGTCGAGGGCGGTTGGGACACTGACTGCAACGGGGCTACTTGCGGGTCAATCGTGGGCGCCGTGGGAGGTGCTACATCTTTGCATTCAACTCTTGTGGCGCCGCTAAATGATACGATCAAACCAAGCGTTATCGGTTTTCAAGAAATTAGTATGGCCGAACTGGCAGAGCGGACCTATAAAGTGCACCAAACGGTTTCTAAGACAAGGCGCTAAAGCTCACTCTTGAATTTAAGCGGACTAAATACCTGTCTGCTGTTGAAAAAAGCATGCTAACCGACACCAATCGCTTTAAAAACATTGATCAAAGATCAAGCATGCAATCTAGCGTAGGCCTTATCACCCTCATCAGCCGCAATTTTTAGCCCGAGCTCATGGGCTTTAAACAATGCCTCTGTGAGGGAGTCTTGCGTAACTGGCATCGGCATGTTGTGGGCGATCGGTCTCGCAAGCGTCGCTTCTATTAATTTATTCATGACTTCAAGGTTATCAGGTTCAAGTGAAATCTGAGCAAAGTGCACCGGCAATCCGACACGAGCAAAGAACCGGGTCACTCGCTCGGCATCGCCTGAGTTCTCCATGGCGAGCTGCGCCAATGTTCCCATTGCAACCATTTCCCCATGGAGATAATGATCGTGGATGAATTCTATCTCAGGATAGGCCAATGCAATTGCATGTGCCAGCGCAAGACCCCCACTTTCAAACCCAATACCGCTAAGCAATGTGTTTGCCTCAATGACTTTATCCACAGCAGTATTATTCTGATTCAACAGCACTGATGCCGCCGCTACCTCACCGTATTCAAAAAGTGTTTGGGCACACATCTCCCCCATTGCGCAGGATGCGAGTGTTGGCAGTGCACCAAGAGAGTTACGTGCAGAGGGATTGTCCAGACATACTTTGGCCTCGTACCAAGTCGCCATTGCGTCACCTATCCCAGCGACAAAATAACGTTCAGACGCACTGACAATCACATCAGTATCGACTACCACCATGGCTGGATTTTGTGGGAAAAATTCCACTGACTCCGCCGTGCCCTCTGGTTTATAAACAACTGACAGCGCTGAGCAAGGCGCATCGGTACTGGCCAGTGTTGGCACAACGATGACCGAAATATTGAGGCGATGGGCGATACATTTACCAGCATCGGCCACTTTTCCACCACCCACTGCAATTAGGCAATCAAGTTGCTGATCTGCGAGCGCATCAGAGTGCACGGCAATCTCGGCTTGCGAGCACTCTCCATTGAACTGCGCATTAACCACATCAATGGAGTGCTCAAGTAGGCTCTCAGCGATTTGTGTGCCCTGAGTTGCCAGCCCACGCCGGGAGGCAAAAATAGCGGCCCGATCAACCCGCATAAAACCATTGATATACTGACCAATGCAATTAAGAACACCAGCACCTTGAATATATTTCTGAGGTGCGCTTAGCACACGTGGCGACACTTGATCTGCCGATGTAAGGACCTTTCCGGGGTTGAAAGAATTCTCTGTCATAGTGTATCCACAATTTAGATTAATTTTTCGTGCACTGCGTTTGCGAATAAATGTAAGCTTACAACAACCAAGTCGGTTTAAATAAAAGTCTGGATCTATTGATCGGTTGATGTATTGATCATACAGTTGGACTATATAATAATCGATCCGTACCAGTCAGCTTTGACCAACAAAATCCCCCCATTTTTTTGGGTTGCTACTTCTTACCTCAGTCTACTTATAGCGGTTATGTTTTGGTGGTGATTTTTTTAGTAACAATAATAATGGGTGAGAGTACCTCACCATGAATGCGCTGCGGTTGACGACTTCAGATGGTTTCATCAAACTCTTTCGTAACATTTTCGTTTTCAGGAAGTTCTTATTATGACGAAACTAACGATAGCACTGTTATTTATTAGCGCAACGATTATTGCTCTGGTTATTATCAAGAAAGTTCTCAATCACGGACAGAGTGGCTCTATCGTTCACTATAGTAACTTTTCATCTGAATTTGTTATGCAGCGCCCGGTTGAAGTTTGGCTTCCCGAGGGATACGACCCATCATCATCAACGACGTATCCGGTTATATATATGCACGATGGTCAGTTTTTATTTTTGGGCTCCCGCTCTTGGTACACCTGGACGCCTTGGAATTGGAATGTTGATGTCATTATACCGCGAATGATTCGCGAGAAAAAAATGAGGCCCGCCATCGTTGTAGCGCCTTGGATGCTGCCAACAAAAGATCGACGAAGAAATGAATATATGCCGCAAAAACCCATTACCGAGGAAGTGGGCAGGCTTCTTGAAGCTAATAAATCAGACATAAAATATGAGAGACTTAACTCAGATAATTATCTTAAATTTCTTGTCAAAGAGCTCAAACCCTATATCGATAAAACCTATAAAACCAGCCCCGAAAAAGACAATACTTTTATTATAGGCTCTAGTATGGGCGGCATGATCTCCGCCTATGCGATCTCTGAATATCCTGATGTTTTTGGTGGTGCTGCTTGCATGTCGACCCACTGGAGCGACGCCGATGACGCGGTAGTTAAGTGGTACCAAAGTCACTGGCCAGAGGCAGGCTCTAACCGCCTCTATTTTGATTACGGTACCGAGTCCCTCGATGCAGCCTATGAACCCTATCAACAAATAATGGATGAGACCATGCGATCGAAAGGTTATACAGAGGGAAGTGATTGGGTGACTCGTAAATTTCATGGAGCGTCCCACCTACCCAGCGCATGGCGGGATCGATTGCATATTCCCTTGGAGTTTCTGCTGGGAACAGACAAGTAGCGCCGCTTCTACATTTAGTTAGTAGGCCTTGCAGGTTTGTTCTTCACGCTTATATCTCACAGTACTGCAATGAGTACTGGTGCAACTGATTCATTCTTAGAATGACATCTCGGTATCATCCCAACAGTGAGCTTGGAGGTACTTAAGGACTTTAGGGAGGCTACTTTCGCTAGGATTTCGGAGCAATATTTCCAACACTATTGCCTGTACAAAATTTCGGGCAGTCGGGCGCGCTAGCAGCTCCAATAAAAAATCTTCCATCACCACAATCGGCAAATCTGACGAGAGCAAGGCAAGTGCTGCATTGAAGTGTATCTGATCACCAACAAGATACGGTAAATCAAAATCTTGCCGCCAGGTTTCGCGGTCAGTTCGCAATATTTTTTTGATTGCTGGTAACGCGGCTTCAGTATTGCTGCCAATACAGGCAATCGATTCAAGAATCGCTCGCACAACTCTGTGGTCAGCACTGTCTAGCAGTACCGTGAAATCGTCTACTGCCCGCGCTGCTGGATGACCTATTTGACCTAGCGCAAATGCGGCATTAATTACTATCCAGGGATCCGGAGACGTAAGAAGCTGGCGTAGTGGATCAATCGCGATCTCACCCAAACGCCCTAGGGCATAAGATTCATCCTGAAAAGTATATCCGCCCTCAGTCCAACGTCTCTGCGCCCCCATTTCAGCATTGGCGGAATAGGAGCCATCCTCGTTTTGTACATAGGGAGGATCAATCCTACCCTGCCCCTCCGCACTGCTCAGGCTTTCTAGGAGCGGTGCAAGCGCCGCCTGGCCTATCGCTCCAAGCGTATATATTGCCTCTAATCGTCGAGGTTGATCAGAAGAGTTCAATCGTGAAACATGCAATGGGATGTCCTGAGGTGGCAGAACATCGGTTTGGGTGTGACCTCGCAGCCAGTCCCACATTGTTGACCAAACCTGAGGATGGGAGTAGCGTCCTAGTGTCTCAGTCGGAGCTTTCCATGGATCCGTTCCACCGTTCCAAGAGGGCTGTTTGGGATTACCTGTGCGCAAAAAATTGAATTTGATCATGTAACGCGTCTGATCAGCGCGATTGCTCATACCTGCATGATCAATATCAAAGGCAGCAAGCAAACAACTGCCAGCTTTGACGCCATCTGGCACGAGAGCATATTCATGATCCTCGGCAGTAATAGCGTCCTGATATTGAGATCCAGGAATAACCCTTGTCGGCCCCATTTCAAAAGGGGTATCCTGAGGAAAGTAGAATAAAAATAAGCGGAACGGGGCATGGTAACGCGCCTGTCCCAGTGGTATGTAGGTATCTTTATGCCAGTAAGAATAAGAATTTGATCCCTCACCCATGGGCGGCCCATCCTCATTACCTGACAACTTAATACTACGTTGCTCCCGAGATAGAGGCTCGCTAGGCACCACAATCCGGTGGGGATGTAAGAAGAAATCGTTACCTAAAAGACTCTGTATAGCGCCCTTAATGACTGGTGAATCCAGCACTGCTTGAAGCTCTGGTATCCGAGGTATGATATTGCCTTCAATGCTTCTATCATTCTTATTGACCCATTCAAGTTTTTTTCGAATGGTACCATGAAGATTACTATCCACAGCGCTATCCAGTAGCAAAATACCATCGCAGATAAAACGACTTATCTGTGCATCATCTAACTTGACTGTGTTTGGCTCCTGCCCACTCACCATACTTTTCTCCTAAAATTATGTATCAGCGGCATAATTGAAAAATGATCACATCATTTCATTTATTAAAATGCCTTAAATTTTCCCAGGTCATGCACGCAGATAATATTTGATTGTATAGTTCTCAACGCTCGCGCCCTGAGAATATTGGTCGTTTCAGCTGGTGCTTCCGATACGCGATCACCAGTAATGCTAAAAATCAAATACCGATTGCTATTTTTGTTGATTTTGAGCGAGACCGATCATTAGGGAGATTTTAACACCATTTAGCCACGCTCTAATAAAGCGAGTAGTCTCGCTTTCACCCATAACAGGGAAACCTATTCTCTAACCTTAATTTTGGGTGAGAAAGGCTGTATCTCCATTGACCGAAATTGAATGTAAGATTACCCTTCTTCAATAAGTTTTTTTTCACAGTCGAGCGCTAGAAGATCTCTTTTGATCAGAAAGTTATTTGATTTAAACCTATTAATCCAGCAGAAGGTGCAAAATTGAAAATAACAGATGTAAAAGTCACTATTTGGGACTGGAAAGATATCCCTCCCGTTCAATACTTGCGCGATTTTAAGAGCAAAGAAAAGCACACCTCTCAGATGGGATTAGTCAGAGTCATTACTGATGAGGGTATTGAAGGGCATGCATTTCTTGGGTCTGCCTATAGTTCTATTGGCAAAGATGGCGCAACACTAATAGATCGATATAAACCTCTTTTGGTAGGTAGAGACCCATTTGATCGTGAATTAATCTGGCAGAAAATGGCGAAATGGGCATCTGGCGGTAGTATGAGAGTAATTGGAGCAGTGGATGTTGCTCTGTGGGATATTGCCGGCAAAGTAGCTGGTGTCCCAGTTCATAAAATCATGGGCACCTTTCGAGAGTCGGCGCCAGCCTATGCGAGTTCTCAGATTTTAGAATCGCCCGAGGAGTATGTCGAGTACGCGCTCAAGTACAAGGAAGCTGGCTGGCATGCGTATAAAATGCATCCCCCAGGCACGGCGGCTGAGGATATCCGTATTTGTAAAGCTGTTAGAGAAGCGGTCGGCGATGACTTCCGTTTGATGCTTGACTCTACCTGGTCCTACGACTACCCCGATGCGCTTCGTGTCGGCCAGGTTATCGAGGAGCTTGGGTTTTACTGGTTTGAAGATCCCCTAAAGTGGGACGATATCTACGGCTATCAAAAATTAAAACAGGTACTTAAAGTTCCGCTGATGGCAACTGAATTGCCAGCCAATGGACCAACCACCTATGCACCTTGGTTGACGGGCAGAGCTACCGACTATCTGCGCGGTGATCCTGCGATAAAAGGTGGACTCACCTCCTGCTTAAAAACCGCTCACACCGCCGAGACCTTTCAAATGAATTATGAAATTCACCACGGTGGAAATTCTCTCAACAATGTCGCCAACCTCAACTTACTAATGGCCCTACCCAATTCAGAGTTTTTTGAAGTTCTTTTGCCAGACGCCGCGCAAAAGCATGGCCTAGTGGAGGATATTAAGGTTGATAAAAATGGAATGGTGCATGCGCCAACGAATCCCGGGCTGGGTTATGAAATAGACTTCGACCTGATTGAACACAATAAAGTTGGTGAAATTTGATGGACGAGTTGAAGAATAATACTGCCTTCATAACCGGTGCCGCGGGCGGTATCGGTCTGGGTATGGCGAGAACGTTCGCAAAAGCTGGTATGAATGTGGTTATCAGCGACATCCAAAGAGAGCAACTAGCAGTCGCGGAGGCCGAGCTCAATGCCATCACAGACAATGTGTTAGCCTTAGTTGTAGACTCAACCAGTCCTGACTCACTAAAACAGGCCGCAGCACGGATTGAACAATCTTTCGGTGCGTTGCATGTACTTTGCAATAATGCAGGTATTGGCGGCGGAGCCAAGATTCTCGATACCGAGGATGAAAAGTGGCGTAATGTTATGGATGTCAACTTCTCTGGTCCGCTCAACGGAATCAATCAATTCTTGCCCGGCATGCTGGAGCATGGTGAAGCGGCGCATATCGTTAATACCTCGTCATTCAGCGGCATTCAGGGTCATGGTCATCAATCGGCTTACGGCAGTAGTAAATTTGCTCTAGTTGGTCTGTCTGAATATTTACGCAATGATTTAGCCGGCACTCATGTTGGTGTCTCAGTACTCTGCCCTCATGTTGTCGACACACCGATTATCCAAAATTTGCAAAAAAGGGTCGATAAAAAAACCAGCGCCCTGATTGCTGATATGGCAGTGCCGGCTGATACAGTTGGACAGCAGGTGATGAATGCCATACTAACCAATGAGTTTTATATTTTTTGCGATGGCAATCATACCCGTGAAATGCTAAAAGCCCGATGCGATGCCATGCTAAGTGCAATGGATAGACAATTTCCGGAGGAAGGAAATGACTGATAAGCCAAAATATAATGCCAATTGGAGAAGACTCTCCGATATGCCAGTTCCCAAGTGGGAACCTGCTAGTATAGTTTTAAACAACAAAATGTATGTCCTGGGCGGATATGAGACAGGGATTATCTCTGGTAAAAATCTTCATTTGTTTGATCCAGAGGGAGGAACTCATGCAACATGGGAGAAAATGCAGGATCTTCCAAGTGATATAAGTCATGTGAATTTAGCGCCTGGCCTGACTGGATTTTGGTTTGCTGGTGGAATGAAAGATATGAATAGACCTCGCGGCATCAAAGATCATATTGTCTCTGAGGTCTGGCATTTTGATCCAGAGCTTGATCGTTATAGTGCTGGACCCTTACTCCCCGGAAAACGAGCTGGGGGCGGTCTTGTAAGGCTAGGTGATAATCTGCATTATATTTCTGGTCTTATGGAAGATAGAGACTCCGACTCCGATGATCACTGGGTTTTTGACCTAAAAGCGTGGGATAAAAATCAGTCCTCCAGTTGGGAAAAACTGGCGCCGTTGCCCAATCCTAGGAACCAGCTATCCGTAACTGTTCTTAATGAAAAAATCTATATAATTGGCGGTCAATACAATCACGACTCGCAGCAACTAGATCAAGATTTAGTGCATATTTACAATGCGAAAAATGACTCTTGGAGTGCAGGTCCATCACTTCCCTACGGTCACTCTCACTCTGAAGGCGCAACGTTCACTCATAATAATAGAATTTGGATGGTTGGCGGGCATACGACGCCAGAGGGTGGGGCAAAAGGGATGTGCGAAAACGTTCTGACGTTGGCGGAAGGTGGAGAGTGGGAGATCACTTTTAAACTTCCAATAGGAATCTCCTCTCCGGCATCAAAAATAATTAATAACAAACTTTATGTCGCTGGGGGTTGGGATCTTAGATTGCTGGCGCAAACCCCTGAAAGAGATTACTGGGCAGACCGACAAGTGACATCAGGCGATGTCTGGGTGACTGAACTGCCATTTTAATGGGTTGATCTATTTTTGGTCTCGCAACTCTAAAAATTGGTTTGTTCGATCGCGAGCATTCTGACGAATGTCCGCCCAATAATATTGATAATCATAACCATGCAAATTCCCCTCGAAAAACCGAAATAATCCTGGCGTTTTTAATTTCTTACTCCTGTCAGCATTAACCAGCAACCAGTTGGATGAATCATTACCACAATAAACAGAAATATCGTGCTTGACGAGCTCTGATAATGGATCAGTAATTGATCCATAATCATCCTGTTTAGAGGCAGGCAATGCGCCAAGATGATCAGCTTTGTCGCTTGGTAAATCATCTGTAACCCAGGAAATAGGATTGACGCAAATTCTAGCACGCTCCTCGTAACCAGAGTAATCTATACCATTCCATAAAGCTTCCCATTCACCCGCAGCTTGCATAAATTCTAAAGGTTTTCTATCACCTCGATGCGAGTCCCAACTGATAAAACATCCTAACTGAAGTCTATCTTCACAGAAATCAATATCAGGTAAGCCCTTCGTTACAACGCTTTTTGGCAAAGAATGACCAATTGCATAAACGGCAATTAATCGATCCATCAATGGCGTTCCACTGACCTCCTCCATGACGAGCCGCACCATATGAAAAGTGCCCTGGCTATGACTGGCCAAAACAAAAGGTTTCTCATCTCCTATTTCATCTAAAAAATATAAAAATGCATTTCGAACATCGGAGTAACCAATTTCAAAAATCTTCTCTCCCACGTCTTCCTCTGTATAGACAAGACTTGACTGTCGATATCGCGGGGCATAAACAGTGCAACAGTCATTAAATGCAGACGCTTGGATTGAGACCGTTCCCAAATCCGTTCCTCTCCTAGCCTCCTCATGATCCATCGGCTGAACATAATGATCAGTTGAGCCATAAGTTGTCGGATGTAAAAAAAACGCGGCAGCTTCTCGTTTCTCATATGGCACAGGCTCAACGGTTAGAGGCAATCTGTCGGCAGGATTTTCAGGCCCAGGCCAACCAGACCAATTGGAACGCATCGAGTAATCCGGAGCGATGGGGAGAGGCTTCTCTCCAAAAGCATGGTCAGGTTTCAAATTCGGGATTAGTACTTGAAAAGCAATAAACAAAAGCGCGACTAAAATCGCAGGTGCGCCTACAAAAACCCAAATCAATATCTTCATGGTTTTACTCATAAAACTTCCTCGCTAATCATTTTGTAAATTAACAAATTGTCGATAGCGACCCGCCTTTTTGGACATCAATTCATCATGGGAACCAACATCTGATACCTTTCCATCCTCGATAAATATAATCTGATCAGCAGCTTTGACCGTTGATAGTCTGTGAGCAATAATAATAAATAACTTTTCATCCGCCACCTGTTTCAACCCAGCCATTAACCTATTTTCAGTCTTTGGATCTAGTGCAGCGGTAGGCTCATCAAGAATAACGATCGGGGTATCTCTCAAAATACCCCTTGCAATAGATATTCTTTGTTTTTGTCCAACAGATATGGTGTTACCTGCTTTGCCAAGCGGTGTATCAATTCCGTCAGGGAGATTGGCAATAAACTCGTCAGCGCAAGATATTCTGCAAGCGAAATCAATCTCCTCACTCGTGGCATTAGGTCGCGCCAAAAGTAAGTTTTCTTTTATCGTGTCCGAGAGAAGCATATGCTCCTGAAAAACATATGTTACTTGTTCCCTTATATCTTTTACTGATCTATCAGATAGTTCGTAATCATCGAACCAGATGTCTCCCGAACTTGGCCTTAAATATCCTGGCAATAAATAAGCGAGCGATGTTTTACCCGCACCCGTCGGCCCAACGATTGCTATTACTTTTCCAAAAGGCAAATCAAGATTTATATTTTTAAGCGCAGAGCGTCCATCGGGATAGGAAAAGTCTACATTCCTAATTTTGACACCCTTTTGTATCCTGCTCATTCGTCTAGCATCTTCGTTGTACTCAGAAGTATGGTCGATGAAGAAAAAAACTCTCCTAATAGCCGCGATATTTTTTTGAATCTCAACCCAATACAGTCCTAGGCCCCCAGCTGCAGAGCTCAACATAAAAAACATACTTATTAGTGCCGAGTAATCCCCAACAGTCAGTTCGTTCTCAATGACACTATTTGATATCAAAACAAATGCAATCGCCATTGATCCAAAGATACAAATATAATTTACCATTGAGATTAACGCATCAAATAGTGCAGTATGCCGATGCCTTTTGTAGGACTCCTCACTCGCATCGCTAAATCGTTCTATTTCTTTTTTAGATGCCCCTAAAGATTGCACAGCCGAGATATTTTCAATACTCTCTTCCATCGTATTTGTTGTCGAGGCACCTGCCGCTCTACTAATTTGTTGGAGTCTTCTTGCCAAACCGGTAAGCGGAATTGTGATGAATAAAATAAAACAGACTAGGAAGACTGCTAACTTAAGTAAGTCAGGTACAACATCACCATAAGTGCTTTGCATCAAATAAACATTCAATACGGTTCCCAAAATAAGCAGCAAAGGTTCAATGGTTAGCCGATAACATATTCCAGGAAGCATGGGTGAGTCATACATAACTCGGTAAACGGAGTCCCCTATTCGCTGATCATCAAGGGTTGTCATTTCTAAGCGTGTTAACCTCTCCATTAGCTGGATTCTCAACTCATTGGCTAATCTCTGCGTCATTCTTATAGTAAGTGATAATTCAATTAATCCCCAGATACCATTAGCTTGACTTCCACCGGCCGATAGAGCCTGCTCAGACTGAGTCGCGGCATCATAACCGATGGGTAATCCCCATGCTTCAGCCTGCTCGGCCGGAGCCGCCCTCAATCCAAAGATAGCAAGTGTCACCAACATAAACGAAGTAATTGCAAACATAATTTCGCTAGGCGTAAGACCATCAATCAACCCTAACATGGGAATAAGAATATCAGGGATATTGGTATTTAAGACATCAACTGGCTGTTGCAGTATGACTTGATCCACAATAATTTTTAAAATCCAAGGTACCAACAATGGAGGTAAAACAGAAACCACTGCGAACAATATTTTTATAACGAAAAGTACCTTTACTCTTCCAATAAATTGAAGTGATCTTCCTACAATTCGAAGTGTCTCAAACCCCGAGAGGTCAGTATCCAGATCTACTCGATCATCAAACCTCTTATCACTGACCTTTGCATCACTCATCTAGTCTTGACCTGTCTCTGACTTTACAAATTCGGCGTAATCTCCTTTAAGTTCCATAAGGTCCTTATGACTTCCAAATTCTTTAATGACTCCTGAATCCAAAACAGCAATTCGATCAGCTGATTTTATGGTAGATAACCTGTGTGTAATAATAAAAATAATCCTATTATGACCCCATTTTGCAATGTTACTCATTACCCTCTTTTCAGTCTCAGCATCCAGAGAAGCTGTGGGCTCGTCTAAGATTAAAATTGGTGTATTTTTCAGTAAGGCTCGAGCAATCGATAGTCTTTGTCTCTGACCTGTTGATAGCTTTCCACCCCTCTCTCCAAGCTCAGTTTCATAATTTAACGGCATTTCATCGATGAAATCGTGGGCACATGCAATTTTTGAGGCATCAATTATGTCACTGTCAGTTGTCGACTCTAAACCATAAGCAATGTTTTCTCTTACCGACTTTGCAAATAAGACATTTTGCTGCAAAGCAATGGAGACTTTTGCTCGTAAATCTGATGTGGAAAAGTCTCTAATATCAATGCCATTTATTAACACTGTTCCTTTATCAGGATCATAGAGTCGCAGTAAAAGCGATAGCAACGTTGATTTACCACTACCTGTCCCACCGACAATTGCAGTAATAGTGCCAAAATTAGCCTCTAAGCTAATATCTGACAGAATTGAATGATCTTTTTCATAAGAAAATGCAACGCTCTCAAATGAGACTGTCTGAATTGTTTTGGGGAAGACCTTAGGATTAGGTTTATCCTTCACTTCTGGTTCAAGATCTAGCATATAAAAAGCTCGTCTGAGCCCTATTATCAGGTCTTGAGCAATCGAAATGATAAATGCAGCTTCCCATACCTGAGATGCCAGCTCTTCACCTTGAGCCGATGCAGCCCTAAACGCTCCAAGATTCCATGCCGCAAAGCCGACAAATGCAACCATCCCTCCAAGATAAGTGGATTTTTCGATGATTGACCACGTAGCCATAAAATATTCAGCCACTAAAAAACCACCAATACTCAGCAGAAGAGAAATCAAAAGGTAGATCGATGTGTACAATCGCATTTCAAACGCTGCGTTTAAGGCGTGTTTTGAATCATGACTAAATCTTCTCATCATCTCCTCTTCAGCACTATTTGCCTTCACTACACGCGAGGCCGCAAGGTTTTCCTGTATTCTTGATGTTAACGCACTATTTAACTCTCTGGATAATCTGGCTTTATCTCTAATTATTGGTACCAACTTTTTACTTACTAACAACATTAAAATGGGAATGAAAAAAATAATTAATCCAAACCATGGCGAGAAAAACAGGAGAACCAAAGATGCGAAAAAAATCCAGCCTACTACTCGTAGTGGAGTCAATACTAAATACTGAAGAATATTAGTAATAGCCGCGCTGTCCTGATAAATCCGATAAATTAGGTCGCCAGTGCGAGAGGAACTGTGATATCTAAGAGAAAGATGCGCTGCTTTCCGCAGCATCTCTACTCGTAATTGCTGATTTACTCTTTGAAAAATCCAAATCATGTAATACCTGCCAAAAACGATCGATCCGTAAACAACAATTACCCAAACAGCGCCACCAATTATTATTCGATCTCTCAAAGTGTCTCTCTCAAAAAGGCTCAGGAGCTCCTCATTTTCTCCGCCATTAGAAACAAAGGAATTATTTAAAAAAAGCATGCTTGCTTGTAAAGATTGTAGTTTTTCTCCTTGAAGCAGTTTGTTGTAGACTAGATCCTCCAAAAGGATCATTGACCCAAGGACAAGAACTCCGGAGAAAATAGTCAGTGAAGTATAGGCTAGTAAATGCTTAATTTGGGGTCTATAAAATGGCCAACATCGTTTTAAATAACTCCAAACCTCACTGAGAGTTACTGGATGACTGTCATCATTTGAGATCAAAAATATCCCTCCGCATGAAATCGTATCCATGGTTCACGTTTGCCTATCCCATACCCTGCGAGAAACCCCTCTTTAAGCCACGAAGTAAATTTTGGATATTGTCTTAAATCATCTATCTTATCCAATGCGGAGATCCATGGTCGTTGATCATAACTCACTTGCCTTGGAATATATTTGCCATCCTCAAAAACCGCATAGCACGCATGAGTTCTTCCGCATCTTGGTTGGCCTACACTACCTGGATTGATATAAGTCTTGCTGCCCAATTCATGAGTAAATTGAATGTGATTGTGACCAAATAGCACAATCTCACAATCATTACCCGGATCTAACGCTTCAAAACTAGATGCATCGGCATATGGAATAGCCGCAGGTATCGATCTATCAAGCTGCCCATGATGCAGAAAGAATTCAACGCCACCGATTTCGTACTTATCACTAAAACTATATGTTTTTGTGGTCTCAATAATTTCGGATGGTATTTGTTTGAAGGCCCATTGATTGTAAGCACGCCAATCTTCTGGCCACTTATCAACCAACGAATGATCGAGTAAAATTTCATCATGATTTCCCATAATATTAATATCAGGCATCATATCGAGCAAAATTTCTGCTGTTTCTTTTGGTTGGGGTCCGCTTAAAACAGAATCTCCAAGAAAAACAAGAAAATCATAGTCCGGCTCTTTACTAAGAACTGCTTTTAAAGCCTCAGCATTCCCATGTATATCACTTATGACCAGAATTTTGCCCTGCTTAGAAGTCATTAATTACTCCAAATCAATTTTGGTTCGTGTAACGTGAATCGGTGAATCGGTGAATGTATAGGGTTCAATAATATTACAAAATAACTATAGGATTGATATAACCATCAAGGATGTAGACAAAAAAGTAAATGAGGTATATCAAAATTATCACCCAAAATAATAGGCTGCGATTATTTTGGGTGAACTACTGAATACATAATTTGACCCTCACGACAGATGTTTTAATCTGGTCGCAGCATAAACTTTAAAAGCAGAAAAGCTATGAATAAACCACCATCACTAGAGAGAAAACTCATCAAAGCTGAACTTAAACAGCGTGCTGAGGAAGGATGTGACACTACTGAGATAACCGAAAGAATTACTATCGCCCTCCAAGGGAAAGATAACAATGATGATATTTATCAACTATACGAGGAATTAATAGCGCTACCCGTAGAAAAAACTTTTCCTTACGTTGAGCCTTCTGATCTTGAAACTATTCAAGCGCAAAGGCCGTCCGGAGTCAGAGATCTCGAAATAGATTGGAATTCGGAACGTATTTACGATCAAATCTATGGCGCGTGGCTGGGTAGAGCAGCTGGCTGTTTGCTTGGGAAACCAGTCGAGGGTTGGCCAAAAGCGCGGATCGATAAATATCTAAAAGATCAGAATATTGACATTCTTGATAACTACCTTCCGTTTGACGAAACAGTTCTCCCTGGAGTCCATAAAGTATCCACTAGAGGAAACATAAACTTCATGCCTCGAGATGATGATATGGATTATGTAATCATCGGTTTGCTTGCACTTGAGAAGCGAGGCATTAAAACGTCGGCAAGAACGATCGCCAATACTTGGGTCGACAGGCTTCCCTTTAATGTTGTTTATACCGCTGAAGAATGTGCCTATCGGAATTTTGTAAACTCAATTTGGCCACCCTTGTCAGGTACTCACCGAAATCCTTTCAGAGAATGGATCGGAGCACAAATAAGAGCTGATGTTTTTGGTTATGTAACCCCTGGTTTACCTGAAATTGGAGCGAAGCTTGCCTTCAATGATGCGTCTATCTCTCATGACAAAAATGGCATCTATGGTGAAATGTTCGTAGCAGCAATGCTCTCAGCCGCTTTCAAACTTGAAAGTGTGAAAGAGATCATTAATACCGGCTTGGCTGAAATACCAGAAAACTGCAGACTTGCAGAAGCAGTTAAAGATACGATGCATTGGTGTGAAACACTTCCAACATGGGAGCTTGTATGGGAGAAAATAAACGAAAGTGTTGGTCATTATCATGGAGTTCATACTATAAACAATGCAGCTTTAGTTGTGATGGGCCTATACTTTGGGGAGGATGATTTTGAAAAAGGCATTGTTTGTACTGTCCGCGGGGGTTGGGATACAGATTGCACAGGTGCCACAGTAGGATCTATTCTTGGATTACGCCTTGGGGCAAAAAATCTACCCTCAAAGTGGATTTCTCCATTAAACGATCGGCTCAAATCAGTTGTTCGAGATGAAAATGATAATAAAATTTCTGAATTAGCTAAGAGAACATTATCGGTTGCTGCAACAATTTTGGAAGAAAAGGATGATAAAGCGGCTGGTCTTAAGGAACAAAATACAGCATCAGTGAATGCATCTTTTGGAACTTGGGAACTTGAGGCCGGTTGGGGCCATATGATCTTATGCTTTAAAAAAGGAGAAATTGATTTTATAAATGATGGCTATGATGCTTACCCTATCTTGTCTAGTTCATATAACAATCCTGAATTGAAGTTTTCATTCGGCATCGACAAAGGTGGCTGGGACTTTGAAATTGATTTTGAGGGTACGATTGATGGCGATCAACTAGAAGGAATTTTCCACATGATGGATACACCTGTTAAAGGACATAAAATTTCTAAATAAAGAGTGATCATATGAAAATAACTGGTGTGAAGATAACAGATTAAAACTGGGATAATATCCCTCCAACCCAATACACAGATTACTTTAAAAGTGTTAAATCACGGGGCAGAAATATGGCTCTAGTGCAGATACTAACTAGAGTATTATTTTTAAAAATCGTTTCATAACATCATTCAGCAGAGGTTTTAATCGATCTTCTCGGCAAGGCGCATGCGTTCAAACGCCGTAAAACAAAAGTCTGGCCGCCCCAGCATGCCTGCTTTTAGTACAAATGACACAGGTTCCAAGCCTCCCTGATGACAGTAACCACCACCGAGCTCATCAAACAAAGATACCTGTACTCTTTTGATACCCAAAGCATTAATAACCTGTCCTGAAGTCTCACCCCCGGCAACAACAAACTTACGAACCCCAAGATCAAAAAGACCCTCAGCAACCTGACCCAAAAGACGATCAGCCAAATCGGCAGCACCCTCTCGACCGAGCGCACTTTGGCTGCGCTTTAGTTCCTCTGTATCTGCAGAGGATGTAATCGCTACTGGCTGATTACATAGCTCCTGTTTGGCCCAACGCAAAATATTGGAAACATAATCGGGGTCTTTTTCAGCAGCAAGCAGATCGATCTTAAAAACTGGATGACGAATCTCAAATTCCTCTATTTGCTTGAGTGTTGCGCTAGCGCAACTACCCGCAATAAATGCTTCAAACCCGGGACTAGCTGGCAAAAGGGTTTTTGGCTCGCGTCCTATTTCAACCTGATTTTCTGCTTGCCAAGCCCGAGCAAGGAAGATCGGCAGAGCATCTGCACCGGTGGTGAGCGGCCAGTCTTTGGTATACTCTGCTATGCGCTCAAGATCATTATCATCAGCTGCATCTGCAATATATAACTTCGGAGCACCCGGCTGGGCAATATATGTTTCGAATGCTTCCCTTCCGCGCTGCAAGAGGCCATGTGATAGCAAACCTACTGGGCTATCGGACTGCGACTGCAGTACATCGACAAGGTTAGAATTCAGCATGGGCGTAACAGGATCGAATTGCTTAAATGATTGTCCCAATGGGGTGCTACCAATAAACATCATGCCCTGAAATACTGTCACAGTATGCACAGGAAAGGCAGGGCAGAACAAAGTTTGACTGGCGCTCAGAGTGCCTAACATTGCCTCTGCAATTGGCCCGATATTTCCCTTTTCAGTCGAGTCAAACGTAGCACAATATTTATAATAAAATCTCTTGCAACCCAGTTTTTGGAGTGCTTTTACCGTTTGCTTTGCCTCATCAACTGCGATGACTGGGTCTACTAACCGTATTTTTCGAGCCACAACGACCGCAGTGGCAGTAGATGGAATGTCAGCCAGCGCCTCGACTGAACTCACCAATGGACACTCAACACCTTCGCGCTCGAGTAAACTCGCCACCATCATACCGCCGGTTAAATCGTCGGCCAAAATTCCTAGTTCAATCACGAAAGACCTTACAAATTATTTAAAAAAAAAGTGTACAATAAACAGTCTTCAGGCTCTAGCGCTCATATCGCAGTTGTTTGGAGGAGCTCTTTGTCCAGCTAATAAGTAACTCGCGAGGATGATCAACGCTTGTCTCACCACTTAAAACGCTTCTATTTGTATGAATACTTCAAATTTTGCGGCTTTATTTACTGGACCAAAGAAATCTTCGATTAGACATCACATCAGCATTTATATTGGGTTTTTTGGGTGAAAGATCTCCAGGACCTCAAACCTTTCGAAGGCATAAGTTGTGTATAGGACACCCACAATGGCAGTATAAGGAGGATGAAGACTTGGCGTACTCTCATGTTCATTAACCAATCTGACAAAAGGTTTTTCAGACCTTAACTTATGCGTACCTTAGGGACTCGTCTTGGAAAAATACGTGGCTCGGAGAATGATGGTGTCGCCTCATTTCTTGGCCTTCGTTATGGTGCGCCCCCAACTGGCTCAAAGCGGTTCTTAGCACCGACAAACGTCTCTGGTTGGCGCGATGTATTGGATGCCACCCACTTTCCAAACCGATCAATGCAAAATGCAGGTGGACTGTCATTGCGCCCTTTTGTACCCGGAGATGTTAGTGAAGACTGTCTATTCCTGAACATAACCACACCCGCTTTAACAGAAAAGCTAAAACCAGTGATGGTCTGGATACACGGAGGTGGTTTTATAGGGGGCTCTGCTAATGAATACGATACTCAAGTACTTTCTAAGCAGGGTGACATGGTCGTCGTATCCCTAAATTTTCGGGTTGGAACACTGGGATTTTTAGATCTTTCAAGTCATGGTAATGCCTATAAAGGCTCCGCCTGTAATGGAATAAGGGATATTATTCTAGCACTGCAATGGGTGCGCGATAATATCGATGAGTATGGCGGTGATCCACAAAATGTCACCCTAGCTGGGCAGTCCTCAGGTGCAACAAAAGTACTCGCTTTACTGGGCGCACCGGATGCTGAAGGTCTCTTTCACAAAGCAATAGCTAACAGCGCTACCTGCGCTTACCACCCCGCGCAAGATCAGAGCAAAAAGATAGCTGAAAAATTGGCTATTAATTGCGCTGATGTGTTGCCGGCCCTCTTATCCATGACTGCGCAAGAAATCGTTGATCTCGAGCTTCGATACCGAATTACCGTGGATGGCACGGTTGTCACTCGGCCCACATTTGACGCTATCCAAGATCGTGGCAACCGCGGTGTTCCGCTGCTAACAGGTAGCAATCTCAATGAAGGTACCTTGTACACCAGAGGTCTGGATAGTGGACAGGATCACTATTCAGAGTTCAATATCTCTCTCGCCAGCGAAATGCTCTGTGGTCAGAGCCCCGACAACTATCTTGCCGCACTGCAAGAAACATATCCCTCTGCGTCACCTGGGAGATTTCATGAACTGGTATGGAACGATATGTTCAGGCGCACCGTGATTGAAGCAGCTGAGCTTTCAACTGCCGCAGGACCAGGAGGATGGCTCTATCGATTCGATCTACCGGCCAACCTTCCGCGCTTTAAGAACTATGGTGCCTCTCATGCGTCGGAAATGGCGTTCACTTTTAATACCATTGCTAAGCCATCCAGCCATGCGCTCACTTTTCATGATCCCCAAGACCCTGTAGTCAGGCAGATTGCCGAGCAGTGGGTATCAAGAATTATTCAATTTTGTAAGTCTGGCCAACCCAATGCAGGAGCACTTGAGCATTGGCCAAGGTATAGCAAAGCATCGCGCGACTGTCTGCTGATAGATGAGAGATTAATAATTGTCTCGGACCCTGACCTGCAACATCGCCAGCTTTGGGCCCGATAAAATGATAATCACAGCCGCTCTTTTAATAAAAATCTTATGCATAAATTAAATACTTACACCAAACATGCTACAGCTGATGATGTAACAGAAGGACTGGACTTGTCCGGCAAAGTCGCACTGGTCACCGGCTGCACCAATGGTATTGGGACCGAAACTATGCGAGTCTTGGCTCGACGAGGTGCGCATGTCCTAGCAACAGGGCGAACAGTTGCAAAGGTAGAGAGTGCTAGTCATGGAATGCAGGGACATATAACGCCTCTGGCTCTTGAACTGACTGACTTGGATTCGGTCAACCACTGCGCATCCACAGTCAATGCAATGGATCTATCTCCAGATATTGTTATCCTCAATGCCGGCAGAGACCATTTTGGGGACCTTGAATTAGTATCTGGGATAGAGGTAGTTTTTTTTGCTAATTTCCTAGGACACTTTGTTCTAATGAATAACTTACTGCCATCGATGCTCCAAAAAAATCGGGGTCGTATTGTGCATGTCGCTAGCAATAGCGCCTACAAAGAGCGCAAGGGACCACCAACGGTAGGGATAGACTTTGATAATCTGCGTGGCGAGGGCCACTATAATGCTCCTGCAGCATACGGTCGCTCAAAATTAGCGAATGCTCTATTTGCTTTTGAGTTAGCAGATCGACTTGCAGGAACAGGACTGACATCAAATGCCATACATCCAGGGAGTGTTTTTAGCAATATTGCACACGCTGCATCTGATGAGATTAGTCAGTCAATCAAGGATTATTCACCAAACTTATTGACCACTGCGCAGGGAGCTGCAACACAAGTTTACGTCGCAACTAGCCCTGATATCGGAGAACTATCTGGAGCCTTTTTCGAAGTTTGCAATCCCATCGAGACTACTCATCTAAACTTTATTAATGATCGAGCTATGGGAAAGAAACTTTGGCAAGTTGCTGTGGAGATGGCTAAAAACCATTTGGTGTAACGGCACTAGCCTGTTTGACGATATGTAAGAACGACCGATAAAATTTCGAGTAAATAATGATTAAAAATAATGTTAGCTTGCCTGCTCAAACTCCGAGAGATATCCGTTTAGGATTAACTAAAGCTGACGATAGTTCGTTTCCCCTGCGTTGGGGAATTTTCGGAACAGGTACTATTTCCCAGCAGTGGGTTGAGGCTTTGAAGGCTTGCGAAGGTGCGACACTTGCTGCAGTCTCCTCGCGCTCATTAGACAAAGCTGGAGACTTTGCTCAGCTACATGGAATTGAGAAATTTTATAATGACTATGCCGAGATGGTTGAAAGCCCTGATATCGATATTGTTTATGTCGGTACACCTGATAGCCTTCATAAAGAGCACTGCCTACTAGCATTAAATGCTGGGAAGCATGTTTTGTGCGAGAAAGATCTCGCGCAAAGCGTTACTGATGCTGAGGAGATGTACGCCGCCGCCAAAAAAAACAAGGTAATGCTCCAAGATGGCGTTTGGACACGCTTCTTTCCGGCGGTTGAACATGCCCGAATGCTCCTAGATATCGGAGCTATTGGTGACGTTGTAATGGTGCAGTCTGATTTAAACCCGCTATACACTACTCAGGCAGTGACGCTGGGATTCGGTATTAAAAGGAAGCCCTTGGCACTTTCAACAATGTCCCATGCCTCGGCAATGGGCACAACAACAGGTGGAGCACTATTTAACTTCGGTGATGGGGCGTTTGCTATTTTGACCTTTATAAATTTTGCTAGTGAATTTCGTGAGGTCACCGAGATCATTGGTACTAAGGGGAGAATCACTCTAGAAGACCCTGGACACTGCCCAACCGTAGTCACTTTGTGTTTGCCCGATAAGGTGCCCCACCGCTACTCGGGCAGTAATGCACCGGCTCCAATCCAGCGATTTGAGTATCCAATCCCTGATTCGGTGAGTATGACCAATGCCTATCCCAACCAGCAGGGGTTTTTATATCAAGCTGAAGCGGTCCATCGTTGCGTGGCAGCGGGGCTTAATCAATGCCCTCAATTTGATATGGATGAATCGCTACATACGCTCGCACTGCTAGGACAAATATATGCCGCCAGAGATGCCGATAAATAAAACCGTCTTTTGGCATTGAATTTATTCATATTTAAAGACAACTATAGCTAAAGGTAACACTATCATCACAGACACTCAGTGATAAACAAATCTTAAAACTCATTTGTACGCCCTGCGCGGGTAAGCTGGAATGAATTAGTCTTATGTATAGCTCAAAAGAACAAGGGGGGGTCTCTACTTTATGGGTGACAATCATTTAAGATCGTTGGCCTTTTTTTGAAAACATTCTTTAATCTAACAGTGTTGTTGGTGATAAGCACAAGAATAACGTAACAGATAGCAAAAAACGATTTCCAATCTCCCTTTGAAAATATAAGGAAACTCTGAGTAATGGCATGCATTGAACGCAACATAATAAAAGCTGAGCTGAAGCAAATGAGGGAGCAAGGATGCAACACCCAAGAAATTGAAATTCGTATCCTCGAATCGATCAATAATGAAAACTGTGAAGATGCTGAGTTTATCAGCCTCTATGAGGAGCTGACTTCACTACCTGTAGATCCTAGTTTTGCCTTCGATGAACCCTCGACACTGGAGGAAATAAAGGCCTTACGACCCGATGCTCGACGCTATTTCGAGCGGGCGCGCAACGGTGTGCCCCTCGATAGTGACACTCTCTTTGATTGCGTCTACGGAGCTTGGCTTGGACGGGCAGCCGGTTGCGCACTTGGCAAACCGGTCGAGGGATGGCCGAAAGCTCGCATTGACAAGTTTCTAAAGGAAGCAGGTGCATTGCCGCTTGATAATTATCTCCCCTATGTAAAGAAGCAAATGCCACGGATTCACATACCATCATCACGTGGCAATATTGAATATATGGATCGGGATGATGATATGGATTTCACCATCCTCGGGCTTTTGGCACTGGAACATGCTGGAGCTGATATTAGTGCACGGAGTATTGCTAATATGTGGATTTCGAAGATGCCCTTTGCAAAAGTATATACAGCTGAGCGGGCAGCTTACCGTAATTTCACACAGAGTATTTGGCCACCAAAATCGGCAGCCCACAGGAATCCATCTAGGGAGTACATTGGCGCACAGATTCGAGCAGATATTTTCGGCTATGTGGCCCCAGGTCTGCCCGAGAGGGCAGCGCAATTGGCGTTTACCGATGCTTCAATTTCCCATGAAAAAAATGGAATCTACGGCGAAATGTTCGTTGCTGCGATGATCGCCGCGGCTTTTATTACTGATAAAGCTGAAGAAATCATTGCAGCTGGCCTTGGTGAAATTCCTGCAAACTGTCGTCTAGCTAGAGCAGTTAGAGATACACTCTGCTGGTGCCAGCAGGAATCTGACTGGGAGGTAGCCTGGGAAAAAATATATGAACATTATGGCCATTACCATACCGTTCATACGATTAATAATGCCGCTCTGGTCGTAATGGGTATCTACTATGGTTGTAAAGATTTTGAACTTGGTATTGTCAGTTCCGTGAGAGCCGGCTGGGATACCGATTGCAATGGAGCCACAGTCGGATCGATTCTGGGTATTGTATTCGGAGCCAAAGCTCTGCCACATAAATGGGTTGGTGTACTAAATAATCGCTTAATTTCAGCAGTTAGTGGCGAAACTGACAATCAGATCTCAGATCTTGCACAACGCACTGTTGAGCTGATAGATGTCATCGCCGTTGGTCTCAAAAAAACGTCAGAGAGGCCCTTAGAATGGGACTCAGGTGGCTTGTGGGAACTTGAGACTGGCTGGGGACCTCAACGGCTAGATTTTGCCGCCGGAACCATAGAATTTAAAAATGATGAATTCGGGCCCTATTCGCTTACAGCGAGTAACTTCCAAAATCCCGAGTTACACTTTAGCTTCAGTATTGACAAAGATGGCTGGGACTTTAAAGTCGATTTTGAGGGTTCAATAAATGGTGATCTTTTGGAGGGCCTTTTTTATCCAGGAGAGATTCCGGTTCACGGTAAAACACTGCCTTGATCACTCTGATGGCAGAGCATACGCAGAGCAGCTCAACTATAATCAATTAAACAAGGTCAATAATCCATGACAACCAAGTATCAAGAGCTTCACCGGCCGCAGTTTCACTTTACTGCATCTGAAAATTGGATAAACGATCCTAACGGCCTAGTCTATCAAGACGGTATTTGGCATCTTTTTTTTCAACATAATATAGAGGCTACCACCTTTGGCAAGATGTGGTGGGGGCATGCAGTCAGTCATGATCTACTGCATTGGCAGCAGGTCGATCACGCCTTGCATCCAGATGCTATGGGAAGTATTTTTTCTGGCTCGGCGGTAGTTGATCATGACAACACAGCAAATTTAGGTCATGATACTTTGCTAGCGTTTTACACAGCTGCAGGCATGCATGCCGACCCCATTCAACCTTTTACGCAATGTCTCGCAGTCAGCACAGACAGTGGTTTAACCTGGACAAAACATAAAGATAATCCGATCATTCCCCATATCGAGGGGGATAACCGAGACCCTAAAGTCATTTGGTACCAGGAAACACGGCACTGGGTAATGGCGCTTTATCTCGGTGATGACCGGTACGCATTATTAACCTCTGCCGACGCGAAAACCTGGACGAAAACTCAGGAAATATCCCTCCATGGATGCAGCGAGTGCCCAGATTTCTTCTCGCTGGTTGACTCAGCGGGAGTTGAGCGCTGGGTGTTGTCTGGCGCGAATGGAAGCTACTATATTGGCCATTTCGATGGCTCGACGTTTTCGCCCGATAGCGAACTACATTGCTATGAACAAGGGCGTAATGGCTACGCAGCGCAAACCTGGAGTAATGCCCCGGATGGGCGATGCGTACAAATTTCTTGGATGGCAGGCGGACTGTTTCCTGAGATGCCATTTAATCAGCAAATGTCTATCCCCGTAGAATTGTCGCTTGTAGGCTCGGGATGTGATCTTCGCCTGCGACGTTGGCCAGTTCAAGAGGTAGAAACTCTGCGCCAACATCGCACCATCATTAAAAAACAGATAATTGGAAACGATCAGCCTCTTGTCACAACTCACCAAGCCAAAATATTTGATCTCACATTCACAATCCATAAGCAGCAGGCCCATACATTCTACATCACCATACGCGGGCATTTTGTGACGTTTGACTGGCGTAACAATACTCTCAGCATAGAGACCAGTGGAAAGGCAAAGGTTATCCCTGATAGACCGCAAATTCAATTACCCGATCAACATCAATTGTCCATTCGCTTGCTAGTGGATAGGACGTCTATAGAGGTATTTATTAACGGTGGGTTGATTTCAGGCTCTTTTTGCTACCTACCCAATGGCTACACTTACCCAGTGGTAATGTCATCCTATACTGGCGACCAATTGATTGAAGATTTTGAGCTCTATGAGCTCGACAGTATTTGGAAGAACGAATAGATTTCTAGGAGGCTAGTATGTTTCCACCGGCGCAGAAAATGAACCCTTACTGTACAAGACTGACTGCATTTATATCACTCGCTAGCCACCGGATACTTGAATTCGCTGATTAGTGATATAACGCCCATCCTCTGAACACAGATGTAGGGCTGTTGCGGCAATGTCTGCGCGCGTGCAGGCGAAACCAAACGGCGAGTTTGCATCTGCATCACGAAGACTGCTGCCGTGACCAGTCGCCGCCACTACGGACTCTCCCATATCGGTGTCGACCAAGCCAGGAGCAATGATGTTGACGCGCATACCATGGGGTTTTTCTTCGCGAGCTAAAGTGTGTGCCATGGCCTCTAGTGCAGTTTTGCTGACGGCATAAACACCAAAATTCGGTGATAATGACTGAGTTGCGATACTCGACATCATGATGACATCACTGCGTGCCGCTCGACGCATATGAGGAACCAGAGCACGACAAAGCCACACTGGACCCCAAAAGTTGACAGACATGAGTTGATGCCACTGGATATCTGTCGCATCACTAATAGCGGGTCGTTGAATTGACGTTGAACCAACTCCGGCATTGTTAATTAAAATATCGAGCTGCTCAAAGTCTCTCGAAACTTCATCTGTAAGCCTACTACACTGAACCTGATCACCAATGTCGGCTTTATAGACCCGAGCTTGAACTCCCTGTTTTTTTTGCGATGCCAGCCACCTCTAGAGCGGCCTCCTCGTTACTAACGAAGTGAATCGCTAGATTTGCGCCCTCGGCAGCGAATCGCTCGGCAATGCCTCGCCCTATACCAAGACTTGCGCCAGTAATCAGCGCCGTCCGGCCACTCAATCGTTGCTTCATGTGGATGTGTTTCCTCTCAATATTTTACCCTCAGGTTCGCCTCGATCTCACTCCGCTCTGGCTCTAGAAAGTCCAATCAGAAGTTTACATAAGCGAGTAGAATTCCACTATATAGCACCCCTATGACGCAATCGCTTAAGAGCTTCATCATCTAAGCCCAACAGGTTCTTAAATACCGTATCGGTATGCTCACCAAGTTGCGGACCAGGCCTATCGGTTCGTCCTGGTGTCTCCTCAAGCCTCGGTGCAATAGACGGTATGTGCAATATTTCTCCATTTACCGAAACTTCCTCAAATGCGCCTCGCGCCTGATAATGCGGATCAGCAAACATATCCTTCACGTTTAAAATCGGCCCAGCGGCCACTGCTTGCTCTTGCAAAATAGCTATTGCCTCTTTTAATCGTAATGTTTCAACCCATTCGGCGATTGCCGCATCGATTTCCTTTTCATGGATGACCCGCTCGGAGTTAATAGCTAGACGCTCATCGTCGGCGAAATCATCTCTCCCTATCACACGCATCAGCCGTTCAAACATACCTTTGGTATTGGCACCAATAATAATTAGTTTGCCATCCTTGCAGCGATAGGTATTTGACGGCACAATCCCTTTAATGGTAGATCCTGAGGGTTCCCGCACTTCACCCGAACCTGAGTATTCGGGTACCACTGCTTCGAGCATATTGAACACAGACTCAAATATGGAGACGTCGACTACTTGTCCTTTACCCTCACCCTCCTTCAAACAGCGAATATAAGCCATACACACACCCAGTGCTGCGTGAATACCGGCGAGTGTATCGCCCAGACTTAGGTTGGGTCGAACAGGAATTTCACCAGGCTCGCCGTTAACATAACGAAAACCACCAAACCCCTCACACACTGAGGCAAAACCAGGATAGCTCGAATAGGGACCAGTTTGGCCGTAACCGGAGATGCGCGTGTAGATTAGGCTGGGATTTATTTGCTTAATTTCGGTTGGCCCCAAGCCCCATTTCTCCATCTGACCTGGGCGGAAATTTTCAATTAACACATCGCACTGTTCGCAGAGTTGTCGGACTAACTGCTGGCCCTCTTTTGACTTGAGATTAATAGTGATGGATTGCTTATTTCGCGCAAGACTCCACCACCAGAGTGATGTGCCATCTTTGATAGTACGCCAATTACGAATCGGATCGCCCTCACCTGGTGGCTCGACCTTGATTACTTCAGCGCCAAAATAGCCCAATATTGTAGTAGTAAACGCGCCAGCCAGAATCTGACCTAGCTCAAGTACCTTCATTCCCTCAAGTGGGCGTGCATTTAGTGTAGAGTCAGAAATATGTCTCTCCTTAATCATCTTGTATCGTGGTCAAGTCCAAACTTTTAATGGCTTCGAGTTTGACTTGTCGTCGTTGAATCTTCTCTGTATCGCCGCGGATCAACGGTGTGTATTGTTGTACTACATAGCGGGGTATTTCAAAAATAGCTAGCTTGTCGCTGAGAAATTCACGTAACTGGCTCTCGTCAATCTCTTTGTCCACATAGAGCGTGACACCTATTTCCTCGCCGAGGCGATCGTCTGGTACGCCGAAAGCTGAGGCTTCGATGACGTCTGGATGCTCGAGGATTGCGTCCTCTATGGCTCCGCAACCAATATTCTCTCCACCGCGAATAATAAGTTCTTTAAATCGACCATTGATGTAGACAAATCCCTCTTCATCAATAATCGCTCTGTCACCGGTTCTAAACCATTCGCCATCAAATGCTCGCATCTTCGCATCGGGTTGGTTCCAGTAGCCCCTAAAAAGGGTGGTTCCACGAATTTGTAACTCACCAATTTCTCCCGATACGAGCACATTACCTTCTTTATCCACCACACGAATATCCAGTACTGCAGAGCATCGCCCACTGCTTCCAGGGCGTATCAGGTAATCGTTACCGAATATACCTACACCCAGTCCATTAGTTTCTGTCATGCCCCATCCGGTGTGTGGCTGCAGAAGATCGCTGAACGCACCAATGGCTTTGACCTGTTTGGGTGCACGATGCATTCCACCTCCACCGATAACGCAGAGGCTGGATAAGTCATATGCGCTGTGACGACCAGCTGAGATAATATCGCCGGTAATCGCCGATGGTGCCGAGCAAACCGTCAAGCGCTCTCGCTCAATTAAAGCCAATGCAGACTCAGTGTCCCACTTATAAAGACAGCCAAGTTTACGCTGGGCCCGCAGACACATAAGGCAACTGACAAACAACCCCGATACATGGAACAGAGGAATCGCTAGTAGCATTCCTCTTTGAAAATCTAATTCTAAAGGGGTGTGAATACCCATCTCAGTCAGTAGGCATTCATCCAGCTCCCAAGATAATAGGGCATTTATAATAGCTCGGTGAGAGGACAATACACCTTTGGGGAATCCAGTCGATCCCGATGTATACAAGATTGTTGCATGATCATCAGGATCTATTTGAACTGTGGGCATCGCCGATCCCTTATGTGCGTTTAAGACATCACTCCAATTCAGAGAGGCTATATGATCATTTTCTAAAGCCCGCGTTCTCACTATTTGCAACGAAGCTGGCAACCCCTCGCACAGGGCCAGACGGTCGAGTCTCTCCTGATCGACCATGATAAGTTTTGGGGCGGCATCTAGAACGCCATTGGCTAGGTCACCACTACTCCAAAGGGCATTGAAGGCGACAGCGATGGCACCAATGGAGGTTGCCGCGTAAAACGCGATAATCCACTCTGGATAATTGCGCATACTGATGGCAACACGATCCCCTTTCTCAATACCGAAATCAGCAACCATCGCAGCAGCCATCCCACTGGCCTGCTGATAAACTTCGTTAAACGTTAATCGTTGCTGTTCATAGATTATAAAGTCGAGGTCACTGAGGTTGTCCCTGTAGAGATCGGGTAGAGTTTGCGGTGCGTTCACAAAGACTCTATGAAGATATCCGTTAACGGCTACTTCCTGTAATTCGTACGGCTGCCCTGGCGCACAGACCGCAGTGATCGCCTCGGTACGACTCTTTTTTAACTTGAGCATTTCACTTACCTTATCTCAATTATTCAGACACAAAACGACCCGGACACAGTCACCAGACCGACCTCATATTGGACAATACTCTGGATTACCTACTAATTGAGAATCGGTGAAACTGAAGAGGCTCATTCTGATCGCATTTAATAGAAAAATTTTCATCTGAACTCTATTTTTTTACTCTCTGCCTGCTGTGGCTAACCCAAACCACAGAGATGAATCGGCTTCGCTATCTCGCATGGCACGTCTGGCCTGCAGGATGGTTTGACCGGCTTTGGTGTTATCGTAAAACCATTGCTCAGTTTTCCACGGACCAATGGGGCCATCTGCAAGTTCACAGGCTAATTCCTCATAATAAGATCTTATATCATGAACCGTTCCGTACATGACTTCGGCGATCGAGTCATTGGGGAATCCGACCTCCGTCCAGAGCTCACCTCCCGCTATTTTTGCAAACTTCTCTAACGCTTGCGGAATTTCTTCAACACTGATTTGCATGCCCACAGACGTTCTTTTATTACGCTTGTAAGCGCGGTAATAGGCAGATTTTAGGGCTTCAGCTTCGTCAACGGCAGGATGCAGTCTCGGATTCATTTGCGGTGGGAGAGAGCACGTAAGTGGTTCACCGTCTGAAGCACTAATACTGATAGGAAATTCCTCAATCACCGGGCCTTGCGGCGATTCCAATAATTTGAAGGCGGCTTTTAAAACCTCGACCTGGAATGCTTTGTCCCTGGGCTTGCCCAGTGACAGACCTGGTGGAAAAACAGTATGAAGAGCCCTTGGAACTTTCATGCGCTCAGCAATCTCTCTCGCTCGGGTAATAACGATAGTCGCAAGACCTGCAGCCTCAAAAATATGTGCGAGGGTGCAAACAGTCCGTGGACAAAGAGGACACGTGCCCGTGAGGAGCACAACATCCACATTCTCTGCAAGCATTTTCCCAGCACAATGAGGCCCCGAGTCCAGCCGAATCTCGGAGACCGTTGCTGACTGGTTTCCGGCAAAGGCATAGTGATTTTCCGCAACTGCACCAATGACACCTGCTATAGCAAGCTCCTCAAGACGATCAATGGGGTATACAACGTTGAAATCGGCGGCAAACCCGCCTCGATCAAAGTTGACACTGTGATGTCCGAGTTGCAAATCTCTGATATGCCTCGCCAAGGTTTCATAATGAAAATCGCTGTCGCCGATTTCAAATCCTGGCATATTCTCTCGATGGAGACCAGCAGTCGTGACTATCGCCACCTTCGCCTGACTTAGCGGCTTGGATGTCACGAAGTGCGTTTCTTCAAACTCCGGCACGGGCATGCTCGAAGCGAATTTTCGCATTGCCAACTCATCTTTTCCAAAAACTGACATTACAATTCTCCTATTAAGTATTAGTGTTACGCTCTTACTCCTCTATCTCCAATGCTTTTTGCTTCACTGGATAAAGAGCTCCATCTCTGTAATAAGAGCGAAAAATATCTAACCCCCTTGTGAGGAGCTAAAAGTACAGCGACCCTCTGTTGAAAAGTGGCTGATTTACACTGAAGACCTATTCATCCTCGTGAATAAATATCGTCCCCAGATCACCATTAATAGTGATTGTCTGCCCATGACGGATACGCTTAGTGCCGTCTCCCACGCCCAGAACCGCGGGTATGCCGTACTCACGTGCTATGATGGAGCCGTGCGCGAGAATGCTGCCCACATCGGTGACCAAACCAACACAATTCGCAAAAAGCTGGGTCCAGGCTGGTGTTGTCAGAGGGCTGACAAGAATACTTCCAGGCGTCATGTTATCGAATTCTGAAGGACCCAAAATTACACTTGCCTTGGCGGTCACAACCCCAGAACTCACGGCGAAACCTCGCATAATGTTGCTCGACTCGTCATTTTTGATCTGTGTTTCCTTAAATGAAACAGCCTCAATCGTAGCGACTTCAGCAGGCAAAGTGCCGGGTGGATGGTGACGTTTTCTTGCTTCTCGAAGCGTACGCTCTTGCCTAGCGAGCTCGCCGTAGTTATCTGGCTTTTGGTGCCTCGCCTTTGCCTCTATTGCCTGCGCAATGTCCGCACTCGTGAGAAAGAAAATATCATCCTTATCTACCAGTATTTTAGCCTCCACCAACCGCCGATTGAGCTCATAGGCCATAGGGCGCAGGATTGACCAGGTATAGCCAAATCGAAACGCAACTTCCTCGCGAATAAAGTTGTACTTGCGCGCTAACCACCATCTAAATCGGAACTGCCAGTATTCAAGACCTGAGAGCAATTGTGAAATTTCCTTATACTTGGCAGCACGAATCTCCGCAGTTTTTTTCCCTTGATTTTTAGGATGGTACTTTCTATCTCGAACCATTCCCTTTAATGAAGCGAACAGTGCCGATGGATCCTCCATCTGTGTTGGCTCGATAAAGTCCATACTATAACCCTGATGCCCATACTGCCTGAGATACTGTTCAACAGCAGCAACCACATCTGCACCTTTTTCGTGATCCTTGAGAGCTTGCAGCAGGTAGGCCGAGGGAACAACCAATACGGTGTAGGTCAAGTCTAGATCTGACCGCAACATCTCTGCGATTTTAAAAAGGTCTGCATTGGACTGCATGGTTTTTGATTCAATACCAGTGAGAAACTGACCACTGATAAAATTGTGGTCTGGGAGTGTCTCTTTCAAGAAACACTGGAGTTGATCATCTGTCGACTTGGCGACACCAAAGGTGTGCGTAGAGTCATCCGACCAATAACGACCTTCCTCTATGGCCAGCTCGCAAATGCCGTCAAATAACTCTAAATCGGAGGCACTGGCAACATCTAATGTGCGCCATTTATCTGCAACGCTATCAAGTCTTGGTAAAGTTTTTTCGTACCAATACTTTAACTGCGCATCGTTTTGTTTAATATTATTGAATGCGACATAGGTCGGATTTATACTTTCCGGCATAGAGATGCGAGAGTTGATTTTCTCGTCCGTTTGTTCGATATACCACTGGTCAAATGCAACACGATCGACCTCAGTCATATCATCGCGAAATGGCTCAATATCCTCTGCAGCTACATCCGCCAAGCTGGCTTTTAGCTTTAGTAAATCCCCTTTAAATGCAGCATACTCTGCAGTTTCTATGTCTTGTTCCGATACGCTCTGCGAGTCTTTAGTTCTCTTTCGTCGAATTTCCAGATTGGCGTGGATAGCCGGCCAGTCAAAGCGCTGGTATGCATAGCCATTCACAGTAACAAACAGCGCCCCTCCGCCGACCATAAGACTTTTCTCACGCGGTGCCTCTAGGCCTTGAGTCAGATAAAGATCTTCAAATAACGGCGAAATTGGATCCGGCATATTCTCTGCTATTTGACGGCGGCTAACACACTTTGCGGGTAATGTTGGCATCCACTCAACATCAATGGGTTGGACAGGCAGGTTGGTGATTGGACGCGATTGAAGTAAATGTAATTTCCCATCGCAAAAAGCCCACTCTACATCCTGCGGCAACCCATTGTACAAGCACTCTATGTCAATCGCAGTTTTACACAACTCTTTAATCATGGTGTCACTCAACGATGAATGATGCCGTTCACTCTCAGACACGTCTTCAATACGAATACCCTGCTCCCCATCGTAGACAATTTTCTGCTCCTTAGGTCCTAACACAGACTCTTTAACAGTGAGATCAGGTCGTTGAACAATGTATGTGTCGGGCGTCACTTGTCCGCTAACAACTGCCTCTCCAAGTCCGTAGCTAGAGTTAATAATTATTTCTGACCGTTCGCCCGAGGTTGGATTTGCCGTAAACAGAATGCCAGATACTTCAGAAGGCACCATCGTTTGAACCACTACCGCCATAGCGACCTTGTCTTGCGCTATACCATTATTATGGCGATAGCTGATTGCCTGGGCAGTCCAAAGAGAAGCCCAACATTTTTGAACCGCCCTGACAACCGCATCCTCACCGCGCACATTGAGATAAGTCTCCTGTTGTCCGGCAAATGAAAAATCTGGAAGATCCTCTGCGTTTGCTGAGGATCGAACAGCAACTGGAACATTAGTATCCTCGAGGCCACCGTAGGCTACTTTAATTTGCTCAACAACAGCGACGCTCATCGGCGCGTTCAAAATTAGTGTGGAAATTTGCTCTGCACAAGTATCAAAAGCAGGGTAGCCATCCTTAAGGATGGGCCGAGCTCTATCAATAATGGCTGACTGAAGTTTATTCTCGGTAATAAATATTCTATAGGCATCGGCGGTCACTAAAAACCCACCTGGCACATCAAACCCGGCACAGGTCATTCGCGCGAGGGAGCGCCCTTTCCCACCAATACGCTCTAGCGAATCATCAGATGTTTTAATATTACTTATATACACGGTGTATCCTTTATTGTTTAGTGAGGGTCTACTCTTTACACCCAGAAACGCCCTGCTAAATCCAGAAACGATCAGCTTTTTCCCATGAGCGAACAGGGATTGCCTCGCCCGTAATCAGATCAGCGGCCTCAGATGCAAGAAATCGGCAGAGATGCGCGACATCAGCAGGACCAGGAGGACGGGTTAATCGGGGCACATGGTTGCCATCTTCATCGACGTCAGCTGATATAACTCCCCACTTGATCATATTGGGTGTCGCTATAAGCCCAGGCACGACGGCATTCACATTAATATTATGCTCAGCCCACTTGAAGGCAAGATTATTAGTTAGACTCAAGACACCTGCTTTTGCTGCAGAATAGTGCAGCATGCCCGGATTTCCCTTGGTACCGGCGGTCGACGAAATGTTGATAATTTTGCCCGACTTCTGTTTGATCATCTGCTTACCCGCTTCTATGCAACAATAAAATGTTGAACTTAAATTGACCTCAATCATTCGCGACCACACATCATAAGGTGTCTCCTCAGGCTCGCACATGCTAGCGCTGCCACCTGCATTGTTGATAATGACATCCACACGGCCAAATTCTTCCACCGTCGACACAATCAAATTTTTAACTGATTCAGGATCAGTTACGTCGGTACTTACAACGAAAGTGTCCGCGTCACTGAGATCATTTGCCAAGGCAACTAGTGTTTTTTCAGTACGTCCTGCCAACACCACTTTGGCACCAGCGCCGGCACACTCCCGTGAAATTTCTGTCCCGATACCGCCCGCGGCACCGGTGACTACAATTACTTTGTCCTGAAGATCAAATCTCGACATTGTTACCTCTATTATCATTACCCTATTAGCTAATTATGCCCTTTTTATTATGACTGTCACTTTGCAGTTTGATCAAACTATGCAACTATCACCCAAAACTTCCAAGGAACATCAATAGCATGAACATCGGTTGTTGCAAAACCATATATTTTGGGTGCATGCGAGTATCATATTCTTTTATAGTTGTTTTTTAGTTGAAGAAAGTCGCCAGTTTACAAAAAAAACCCAGCAACTGACTGGGGTTTAACTAGCTATAAGTCAATAATCAAGGTACCTCGCCTACCGCCTTTTCAAACGGTATTTTTGGCGTTTAACGCATCGTGTCGTAGGTCACTTGCAACATATACGTTGTGTGCGCTTGGATCAAACCATAAAACTGCGAATCACCGCTCGTTGTCCGCGGCAGATACTGATCATCATGATCGGTCGCATTGGCTACCGATAGCGACAATTTCCAGAGACCTCTGGCAGCACCTACATTGAGTGCTAGATTTTCATAGCGATCGGCCACCATCATGAAATCAAGCGGCACCAATAGTTGAGCATATTGACCTTCGGAGTGAATTTTTTCGCCTCTGGCGAATCTATACGCTTCGTCCTGATTCGGGTGCCCATTGGGTGCGCCATTCTCATTAGGCTGTAGCGATTTAGTAAAACTACGATTGCCCACTAATAGCAAGATTGCCCACTAAAATGCCAAAAATCTATGGCTGTTTCTTGTTTATAACGCCGGTGACCCAAGCTTCAGCGGTAGCCGTTTTAAGTGCACAACTGCATACATACCGGCAACATCTTGACCGATTAGGGCAACACCGTTATTTCTGATCGCTTTATTTCCTCGCGCCAAAGCGTTTGATTCTTCTCGCGATCTCTCTCAATTCGAGGAGTCAGCTCGCGTCCTGTTGGGAGCACCTCACCCTCTGGATAATCCTCGCCAAACGCGCTTCGGCTGACTGACAGGCTCCACGCCGCATACTCATTTTTCATGCGATCAGCGATACCTGGATGCAAATCGATTAGGTTATTTTCTTCACTGGGATCACCGATTAGGTTATAGAGCTCATAGGGAGTGGTAACAAAATTTTTACCGTCAAAATCGACGTTTCTTACCAGTTTCCAATCATTGTCCAGCCACATCAGTCCCCCGTTAGCCCTAAATCCCAGTGGTTTTTCGCGCTTTCCCGACTCTTTCTGGAACAAACCAGATAGCGAAATTCCGTCGTGGACTTTGTTGATTGAATTGGGGTCGAGTCCCGCGACGTCAATCAATGTCGGGAAGATATCTACCGTCCCCGATGGGAAATTTGTTACTCTCGGAGCGATGTTTGCGGGCCACTCAACAATCGTTGGAACCCTCAGTCCACCCTCATAGAAATCTTTTTTGAATCCGCGAAGGTGGCCGGTACTGTCTGGGTCTAAACCCCTAATGCAACCATGCAGATCTCGGGCCTCAAAACTTGTCAGATTGGGATCGATTTGATCACTGCAGTCAGATGGGTATTCCATTTCCATACCATGTCCCCCAGCGCCCCCAAATTTCTCCTCAGAAGGCCAAACTCGGACATCTAGGTTGGGCGATCCGCCGTTATCACTGGTAAACCATATCAATGTATCATCTGCAATACCCTGATCTTTGAGGCCTTGCCTTAAATTTCCAATGGAACGATCTATGGCAACAATCTCTCCATGAGCGTGAGCCGAGGTCCGATCCACCTTACCCAAAAACGGGGCGATGTCTTCGTCCGACGCCGCCCAAGGCCCGTGGGGAGCCGAGTACCATATGACGACAAAGACAGGTGTGTTATCGGACGCCTCGCGGGCGATAAACTCAAGCGCCTCGTCGACAATGACGACTGAACCTTCACCTTGAAATTGCTCTCGATCGCCATTGCGGCTGAGTTCGGGGTCTAGGTCCCAACCAGAAGTGTGGCTTAGCCAATAGTCAAAACTGAACTCGCCTGGATTATGCGGGTCATCGGCCGGGAGGGGATGATTCGTAAGTGCTTCTTCCGTGCCCACCCGATTGAGGTGCCATTTACCAAAGTGGCCCGTCTTGTAGCCCGCCTCTTTGAACGCCGTTGAAACCACTTTTTCTTGTTTGTTTAGATAACTTCCAACACGAAATGCTCCCGTCCGATCGTTTGAACGCCCGGTAAGCACGGTGGCTCGAGTCGGCGTGCAGCTCGGAGCACCCGCATAGAAACGATCCATTCGCAGACCACTTTTTGCCATAGTGTCTAGGTTGGGAGTTTTTAAGAGTGGGTGGCCATAGTAGCCGGTTTGAGCCCAGCCCATATCATCGGCCATGACCAATATCACATGGGGACGTTTGGCGACATCATTGGGTCGGGTAGGCGCGTCATTACACCCAGTCATGGAGATGAAGCCAACTAGGCTAAATGTGATAATTAACAGGCGATACGCGGTAACAATGATCCGCTTCATACCATCAATAGCGTCACTCATCACAGCCCTCTGTGCTTTTTAAATAGCTAAAAATTGTAGCATGGTTAAAACAAAGACAACAATTAAGGGCCGGTCTCGTTCACCCAAAAAAACAGGGTAGGATAGCCCATTAGAGATGATCTAGCGGTCATTGAGGGTGATAATTATCGTTATTGTCCAGCGCTCTGGGTCGACGCATTTACCTGCGATCTAGGGTAGTACAAAAAATCAAATACTCACAACCAGCCTAGATGAAGGCATTGACAATGTCGCGGTGATGCAGTCCCGACTCAGGCGGTCGATACCACCGCAGCAGGGGATACTTTTATCGGCTATTTTTTGGCTGCATTGAGCTCTGGCGGTGATATCGATCGCTGTTTACAGGTCGCCTGTAAAGCGTCGTCGATCTGTATTCAAACCGCGGGGGCGGCTAATTCAATTCCATATCGAGAGCAATTGGGCCTGATATTTTAACCTATCGACACAAGCCCTCGAGCCTTCAACAGCGGCGGCATCGTCCGATTTTTGATGCCCGCAAACGGCGCCGTGACTCGGGGGTGAGATATATCAATAGGGATTAGACGGGGAGATACTCCAGGATTCAATCAAGGGGATCTTGGTGACACCGCCCTTCGAAAACACGCTGACACCGAGACTATCGGGTTGTGATGGATATATTCTGCGCATAATAGCCTGGCGACTATTCGCAAAAACTTCAACCACAGACCTGTCGACAAAAATTCGCAGCCTTAATGGCTCCCGCTCGTTTAATCTGAACGGGCCAGCCTCTATACCTTTGGGAGTTTTTTCGGGGCCTGACTTGCGCGTATCAATTTGTAGCTGGCCCTCAGATGCCAGATACGAAATGGAAGTTTGTTCTTCGCCATCCGCAGAAACACAGACCTTGACGCCACATTCGGTCGCGTCGGCACTTTCCATTTCAATAATCATCTCAAAACTATTGCCCCGTATTCCGCCGATCAGCATATCTTGTCCCGGCTCAACCAGTAAATCCCTCACCGTAAAGGGGCGATAGCGCAGAGCTTTGATTTCATCGGGCACATCCATGTTGAGCGCGCCATCGTCGCCCAACGACAGTACCCGTGGCAAGCTCATGGTGCCCGACCAACCGTTTTCTATGCGCGAGCAAAAGTCATCAGAATCCAACAACCACGCCCACATTATTCTGCGCCCCTGATCGTCTTGCAGGCTTTCGGGAGCAAAAAACATATTATCGACCCAACTCATTTGGCCATGCGATTCCGGATAAAATTGCTCGTCCTTCCAACAGCCAACATAATAGCGACAGCCCATACGATGGCTAATACATAACAGCACATCTTTATCACCCAGCTTAAACAGCTCGGCACAAGATACATCTTCTTGCAGCGAGACCCCGTCTAGACCATGCGCAAAAAGGTCGCCAACGTATGTCCAGGGTCCATGCAAATTGTCCGACTTAGCCACCGCGGGCGTGCTGCCTCCAAAAATGGCATAGTACGTGCCATCGTCATACCAACCGAAAGGATCCCAGGATCTATATTTCCCGTGATGCTCGTCACCGACTTCGGTGACTGGAGTGATCGGATTGGAAGGTAATTTTGTCCACTCATTCAAATCATCGTCGACCGCTACAGCCAATGCATTTCCTTGATTTACTTGGTGGTAACACATGGTTGGTATACCGCTTTCATTGATAAAACAATTGCCGCTATACATACCCTCCAAGAGCCCAGTGGGATGATATCTCCAATGAAATAAGTCCGTGCTCGAAACATGCCCCCAATGGTCGGATTTCACACCAGAACTTTTGTCCTGAAAGATATAAAACAAATGATAACGACCCTGCCAAAAAATGGCACCATTTGGGTCAAACGGAAATGCCACGCCCTCGGGAGTAACAAAGTGATATGAGGGCCTCGTACTATCGGATAAAAGGTGCTCTCTGTGCAGTCGGTTTGCCTGCGCAGACGCGTCTATTTTTGGCTTAATCTTTCTACTTGCCTCGTTCATGGGGATGTCCCAATCTAGGGTCTTTGTGTATAAAAGTCGCCAAACATCATCAGATTCTTTTCGTAGTTTGTATTCGTGTGTGATGCTGCCTTTTATCGTGGTGATACAAACAGGGCCGACAACCGCATCACCGCCCTCGGTATGGATGCCTGCAGAATCCAAATCGATATCAACCCCAGCTTGGAGTGCTGCATCTGTAAAGATCAGATGGCTGTCTGTAATCAAGTTCTTAGAAAAGCCTTTACTGTCTGTCCATTGTTCAGAATAAGAATCGCGAACGGTTCGCGCATCTCCTTTGATTCTAGCCGCAAAATGCGCGCTCATTGTTGCACGCACATCATCCTCAATAGATTGCATATCTTTGCTCATAATCTCAAACCTCGCTGGAATAAGAGGCTCGACGTTCTCACCGACGAGCCATCATCTAATCAAAAACTACCCCTCACACTTGCAGATGACCCAGAATGCACTGGCCATAGCGGATCCATATTGGCGTTCCCCGCGACGCCGAAAACCGTCGTATCCAAATCACCGACTTCGCCATAATTGACCCCAAATACGGCAAGCTGAATGGGCTCACCCTGCCGGCTACACGACCTCAAAGAGCGATGCTGCACCCTGCCCACCGCCAACGCACATGGTACAAACAACGTAACGCGCACCGCGTCTTCGGCCTTCGATCAATGCATGACCGACCATCCGAGCACCAGACATGCCGTAGGGGTGTCCGATCGATACCGCACCCCCATTAACATTTAAGCGGTCATTTGGAATACCAAGGCGATCCCGACAATAAATCACTTGCACAGCAAATGCCTCGTTCAACTCCCAAAGACCGATATCATCCATCGTTAAACCGGTCACCTTCAGCAGTTTGGGGATCGCAAACACAGGGCCGATACCCATTTCGTCGGGTTCGCAACCTCAGCAACGAACGCATCAATGCCATCCATCGTCGAAAGATCATAAGGAAGGGCAATACACTCGCCTAATTCTGATAATTCTTGTGCCGTTTGTATGCACGGTTGCGCCTTTCGGGAGGTGATATAGGTGCGCACACCCCGCCGCACAAACTCCTCGGCGATCATCCGCCCGATACCTCGCGATCCACCCGTGATAACTGCAACCCTGCCGCTAAGATCAAACATGTCGGTCATGATAAAAATGCCCCTCTCTGGTATTGGTGTCCTTCTCCGTACTTTGCGGAGTTCCGCGGCGACCGTCAATCTAACCGACGATCTTAAACCAAGTACTCCCCCAAATTTTATAGCTCCGCAGCCGCCATCCCCGAATACCTTGCCGGGACAGTACCCCTCGCGATTGAGTCGACCATTGAGTGGATACAAACCATCGCGACCATTAATCATTCGGCGAGCAGGTGATCATTAGGGGGTTGACGCTAACACCGAGGACTGCCAGCCCATCAGGTTCGTCTACTGCCCAGACTCCCCATGCTACGCAAGCATTCACCGGCCAGCGCCCAGCGGGCTCACTGACACTGCCGGAGAGTCAGGTCAATAATGGGGGATTCTTTGTAGCTGTCGAACGCTAGCAATTCGCGACAGATTTTGTTTTCAGATAACATGACAGTTACGAAGAAAAAACGCGGAGGATGGCATAAGATGTCAAAATAGTACGCCCTTATCCAAGGCGACCGCTATTGTGTTTCCCCATTTTGACGACGACGCCATCCTATTTTAAAAGGGTGTGCAACGCCGCACTCAATGGTTTTCGGGCAGGCATTGATCAAACCAAGCACGTTTTGGGCAGGGGGCGAACAGGTTCCCATGACAGCGCACATGTGAGGTACTAAGGATCCGTTAACGGGTAGGCAAAATAATGAGCGTTTCGCCGCGCATTACGACGTCATTCCTATCCTTGCGGATTTTAGTGGCGTTCGATTGGAGGACCTACGCTTGTATGCCATGTATCTCAAAACTCTGGAACAGCATTGATCTTTGTCCGCTTGGGGCCAGCAAGCAAGTAATCGAATAAAATACCCTGCCAAACAGCGTTTCAATAACACCCAAAAGGAGCATGAGCATGTATCTAGGATTGGATTTAGGCACCTCCGGGCTCCGTGGATTATTGGTTCAAGCGGACGGTGAAGCGGTCGGTTCTGCGGCGGCAGACTATGCGGTGGCGCGGCCCAACCCAGGATGGAGCGAGCAGAATCCGCACGACTGGATTACCGCCTGCAACAGCGTGGTCAACCAACTTCGTCATGAGTATTCCGGTGAATTTTCCAAGCTTGCAGGTATCGGCGTGGCCGGTCACATGCATGGCGCGGTGCTGTTGGATGCAACCGGTGAAGTACTCAACCCCTGCATCCTATGGAACGATACACGCGCCTCTAGAGAGGCCGCCTTACTGGATGCTATGCCGAGCTTCCGCGAAATATCAGGAAACATTGTCTTTGCTGGCTTTACAGCGCCCAAACTCGTTTGGTTGAAAAAACATCAACCTGACATTTTCGCCCGAATCGCCAAGGTGCTGCTGCCCAAAGACTATATCAACTTCTGGCTCACCGGACGGTATATTTCCGATATGTCCGATGGCGCTGGCACCGCCTGGCTCGACAGCGGTGCTCGAGAGTGGTCGGAACAACTGCTGTCGAAATCAGCGATGCGCGGCGATCAAATGCCTGAGCTGGTCGAGGGCTGTGCACCGATAGGCCAGTTAAAAAGCCATATCGCCCAGCAGTGGCAGATCGAGACGCCAGTGACGGTGGTCGGCGGCGCGGCCGATAATGCGGCAGCTGCTTGCGGTGTAGGGGTATTACGCGAAGGTGACGCCTTTGTGTCGCTGGGAACTTCCGGTGTTTTATTGGCGGCTAAAGACCATTTTTCCCCCAAGCCGGCCTCTGCAGTGCACACGTTTTGCCATGCCGTACCCAATCGCTGGTACCAGATGGGTGTCATACTTGCGGCCACAGATAGCCTGGATTGGTTATCGCGAAATCTCAATGCGAGCCCCGCAGAGCTCGCACACGCTCTCGGCAATCAGATATCTGGCCCAGGTCAGATGCAGTTCTTGCCTTATTTGTCGGGTGAACGGACGCCCCATAACGACAGCGCCATTCGAGGAGCATTGCTCAATATCGATATCACATCCAGTCGCGCCGACCTTACCCAAGCGGTGATGGAGGGCGTAAGTTTTGCGCTCCGTGATACTCTTGAGGTGCTCAAATCGACTGGAACGCGCCCATCCAGGCTCATCGCCATCGGTGGCGGAGCCCAATCTCAGTTTTGGCTAGAAACGCTGGCGACCGTCCTCAATTTGCCCATAGACATCCCTCAAAAGAGCGCTTTTAGCGTAGCACTCGGTGCCGCTAGGCTCGCCATTGTCGGTCATACCGGCGCGCAGCCAGACGAGGTGATGGCACAGCCAAAGGTGACGACTACGATAGAGCCCCACAAGGAATTAAAGGCTGCATACGGCGAGGCCTACAGGCGCTATGTTCGGCTTTATCCAACGTTGAAGACGCTTCAGTGACGGAGTATCAGAGCAGTTTTTTGGCATGCGCGTAGTGCTCGATCACATCGCTTATATCCGACGGATTGATATTGCCCTAGGCCTGCGCGCCCAGAAAAAAACGCGCAAACAAAGTAATTTTGTTTTAATTCTGGCATAGACTATTGCCAAACTTTCTATTCACTTTAATCCAACAATCCGCATGCCAATATTAGCGGCTCCGAAAAGGTCCACAAACGCATCGAGCGCTGGCTGAAGACCCTGAACCAAACTCATCAGATTTGTTGACTCGCCGCTAGAAGGCCAGTCTTGCAAGTCAGCGCGCGTCTCGCCGACAGGTGTACCCTCGGGGTTAGTCTCCCGAGCCCGAAAATTGCCCACGCAGTATACGTTTCAAAACCTCACCGGTAGGGTGGTGCTGGATTTCGTCGACCAACTGCATGCTCTCGGATACTTTGAATTTGGCAAGCCTGCCGTCGCAATGATCGAGAATTCCCTCGGCGTAGAGAGCGCCGTCGGCTCTCATTACCACTCCCACCGCCAGCGGCGATTCGCCCCAGCGGTCACTCGGCTGCCCGATGACGGCGCCACTCGGGTGAGCAAGAATAACATTCTCGATCGCTGCGAGATAGACGTTCTCATCAGCTAAAATCGGCATGTCTTTAATACGGTCTATGGTGTAGACGTAACCATCTTCGTCGCGAGTCGCCACATCGCCGGTTTTCACCCAGCCGTCTAGCCAGGACAGCCCCTCCGGCAGATGCGCCAGACCATATTTGTGGTCGCTTAGAACAGTTTATGCCAAGGTGTAAGCGGTATTTACGGTTGTATAGAATTCTTTTGCATAGCTACCTTGCTCACGGGACCCATAGCTTGACCCTTTCATTCCACCAAAGGGGACGTGATAATCAACACCGGCGGTCGGCACATTGACCGCCGCCACGCCCGCCTGAATGTTACGCTTAAAGTGGCTCGAATACTTCAGTGATGTGGTTACGATGCCGGAAGATAAACCGAATTCGGTATCATTCGCCGTCGCTAATGCTTGCTCATAATCCTTGACACGCACCACACTTGCGACCGGGCCAAAGATTTCTTCCCGATTGATTCGCATGTTGTTGTTAGTTTCTGTGAACAGCGCCGGGGTCATGAAAAAGCCTTCGGTATCTCGAGCGACGTGCTCACCACCGCAGACTAAATGAGCCCCCTCTTGAATGCCCACCTGAACATAATCGAGGTTTTTTTGTAACTGACGCTGGTCGACCACCGGGCCGATGTCGGTGCCAGCTTTGAGTGCATGATCAACCTTCAAATTAACCAGGCGCTGCCTTACCGCCGACACAAACTTATCGTGGATACCCTCGGTCACGATTAAACGACTGGACGCCGTACAACGTTGCCCAGTGGAAAAATACGCGCCATTGATCGCGCATTCTACGGCGGTCGGCAGGTCCGCGTCATCCAGCACGATCAGTGGATTTTTACCGCCCATTTCAAGCTGTACCTTGGCCATGCGGGCAATTCAGCAGACGGACACTACTGCGGCAAACAGTCATTTAACGTTTGGTTATTTTGCAAAGGCCATTGTCAATTTTCACCAGCATTTACAAATTACAGTTAAAGAAAAAACAAAAAGTTGGCAGGATAGTTAAGTATACATATTTTTCTCAAGGGTTTCAGAGCATCATTTAACTGAGTGGGAATGATTTAAAATTAAATTCTTTAAATTAAACTGCTGGCTTTTCAGCCACAATCCTCCAATTTAAATCTGCAATTTTAGCTTTTTCAGCATCTGTCCATGCTTGTCCACCTGTTTGCAGTAATTCAAGGGATTCTTCAACCCAAGCAGGTAAAATTCTAATTTTCTCGAGTAGCCGAATAACCTTCCTGATTCCAAAAATTAGATTTCTTTTTTGTTCGCAGATTGGCCAAGCTGGTTTTTTTGAAGGCGCAGAAGTAAGAATTTTAAACCCTGCTCTTTCTAAGGAAGCGCAAACGTCTGCCGGATACATTGACTGTGTAGCTGCTAGGGTTGGCAAGTATGTTTTATGCAAAGCAACATGCTCTTGGTTATTCCAGTCAAAATATGGTGAAAGTAAATATTCTGAACAGGCATATCTAGAGCCAGGTTTCAACACTCGATACATTTCTCTAGCGCAATCATCAAGCTCTTCTTTCTTAAAAAAAGGCCAGACAGCTTGCACTGAAAAACAACCATCAAATGACTCTGAGTCATAATCCAAAGGCTCATGATGATCGCCAACTTTAAAATCAAGTCTGTCACTCATATTTGTTTCTGCAGCCCAGTTAAGAGCATTTTCTATTTGATTGGGGTCAATATTGTAACCAGATACTTTTCCGCCTGATAAAGTTGCAAGATAATGCGCTATTCGACCTCTGCCACAGCCCATATCTAAAAGATGCGATGATTTTGAATCACGAAGATTTAATTCCTGAAGTAAGGCCTGTTCACAGATGAGTTGATTGTCATATAGGCCTTTAGAATCATTGAACTGAGGCGGAATGTATAGCTTCTCTAAATCAAAAACAGACAGCATATTATTTAAAACTTTATAATATGCAGCAACCGCTTTTGTTTCATCCTCGGTTTTAGTTTCCTCTCCAGCTTGCATGCTTTGAAAAAACTTATAAGCATCAATGCAGCCTTGTTTATCTTCAGTTGATAAAGTTGCCAGCCTTTTTAATCCTACAAAAGAAGTTTTGATTCTGTACCAGTTCATGCAATAAATCATACACTGAAAAAATAAGCGTGTATAAAACTATAAAATTTAAAATAATCTATATTTTTTTATTTCACTGAAAATAGTTTTAATATCATCTAAGTCGAGGGGCTTATTATCTCTCTGGGTCGGTCTTTGTCCCTATTTGGGACAAATGATACTTTGCATACAGTTACAAGCTTTGTAACCTAAGAAGAGATAAAATACTGATAAATATAGGAAATAGTGATTGATGAAGTGGGCATCCTGAGTAACCTGATTTACAAACGAGTTACAAACCTGCGAAAGCCCTTTGTAACCTATTGTTTTTATTAAGCTAAATTTAGCCCCACTATTGAGTGGGAATAAGTAAATTCACCAGTTAGGATCTCTTTTCTCGAGAAAAGCTGAGACGCCTTCTTTACCCTCATCACTCATTCTTAGCTCGGAAATCACTTTACAGGTATGATTTATAACAGAGCTATCAATTTCTTTATTGGAAATATCAGCTACTATCTTTTTTGCCGCTAACACTGCTTTCGGGCCATTTTTTCTGAATAAGTTTTCGTAAAACTCAACTTTTGCTTCGAGCTCACTTTCCTCGATTACCTCATGTACTAGGTTGATATTTTTAGCAACTTCGGCCCCAAATAGTTCTCCACTTGTAAAAAACCTTCTCGCACTTCTCTCCCCAATAGCGCGAATAACATAGGGACCGATAGTAGCGGGCACTAGTCCTACCTTAACCTCACTCAGAGAGAAAATTGATTCATTGCTCGCGATTGCAATATCACAGCAACTTACCAGTCCCACACCACCTCCAAATACTGCACCTCTAATAATAACTAATGTTGGTTGAGCAAGATTATTTAATTTTTGAAGCATGGTAGTTAACGCTGAGGCGTCCCTCATATTTGCATCGTAATCTGAGTTTGACATTCTTTTCATCCAATTTAAGTCAGCTCCAGCTGAAAAGTTCTTCCCATTGGATGAGAGAACCACCAGTCGTAAATCTTCCGACTGTTCGATTTCACTCAAAATATTTATTAAATCCAATATAATTTCGTCATCGAATGCGTTTTGTTTTTCTGGATTGTTGAGTGTTATTCTCGCAATGCCATTATTATCTTTTGTAAATAATACTTTGTTCATAGTTTGAGATTCTTCTGCCATTTTCTTTCTTCCACTTAAGGTCTACTTCGCTACGTTAGCTGAACACAGGAATTAAAGAGCCCACTTAATATTCACACCATCAACGGCAAAGCGCGGTTGGCCCTTGACGGCCAATGGTGGCCACAACGGCTCAATATTACCTTTGTTCCACTCTTTGTACTGTATCGTGAGTCGCTCGATAATGTCGGGATGGGCGTCGAAGAGATTATACTTTTCGCCTACATCGCTCGACAAATCATAGAGCCAGTGTCGTTCCGCGGCATAAATAAGTTTCCAATCACCCTCTCGAACTGCCCAATTAGCCCCATTTCGCCAAAACAAAGCCTCATGAGGTGGTGGATTATCATCATTCTGTAAAATCGGTATTAAATCGACACCGTCGAGCTCTTTAGTTGGTGTTTTTGTCGACCTGGCCGCTGCAACAGCCGTTGGAAAAACATCTAATGTGCTAACTGGATGCTCGTAGGTACCACCCGCGGAAATATGGTCCGGCCACTTCATCACAAATGGAACGCGCACCCCACCTTCAAACAGCGTGTGTTTTCCCAACCTCAAGGGAGAGTTATTCGCGTGCGCTGCGACCCCTCCGCCATTGTCACTGATAAGTATCACTAGGGTATTGTCTTCGAGACCCTGTTCTTCAATCACGCCCAACACAGCCCCAATACTGTCATCTAGTGCTGAGATCATCGCAGCGTAGATACGTTTGGCTTCGTTCTCCATTTTGGGGAAACGGTCGTAGTATTCTTGCGTGACCTGCAGGGGCCCATGAGGTGCATTATAGGGAAGGTACAGAAAGAACGGCGCATCATTATTTTCCCGAATAAAAGCACTCGCCTCTCGTGTAAACGCATCGGTAATATAGTCACCCTCATCGACGGGCACGTTACCTCGCGCCACAAAGTTTTTACCGCGCCCCCTCCAGTCGGTAGGATTGGATAACTCAAAGGTATGGGTCTTCTTTGAATAACTTGCACTCTTAACATCAGCCCGCGTTGGGTCGACATAATCTGTTGCTGAGGTAAGCACGCCAAAAAAGTGATCAAAACCGCGATTGAGGGGGTGAAATACCTCTTTGTCACCCAAGTGCCACTTGCCTACCATTCCCGTTGTGTAACCTGCTGAGCGCATTGCATCAGCCAGAGTAGATTCGCCGATTGGCAGGCCCGACTGGCCTGTGGGATCTGCCTCGGGCAAAAATTCATGGCCAAAGCGCTGTTGATATCGTCCGGTCAAGAGACTGGCTCGTGACGGTGAACAGACGGGGCTTGTCACATAGCCAGCAGTGAAAACAGTGCCGTCTTCTGCCAAGCTGCGAATATGGGGCGTTGGGATATAGTCACAGCCGTACAGCTCGCTGTCGCAATAGCCTAGATCATCGACAAATATTAGGACCACATTCGCAGGTGAAACCTGCATTTCAGGATCGGCGGCAATATTGTCAGTTGTGCATGCAGCCAACCCAAATATGGCCAACATCGCTCGGAGGAATAGTTTCATAAAAGATCTAGTCTTCTCGATTACTTAAAGAGATGTTATTCGAATTCATATTTCAAGTCGAGCTACCTAATTTGACAGCACAAAGACATGCACCCATAAATGCTTATGCACTGATCGAGCTAGTATTTGAGCGTCGAGGCAATGAAATCCGCACGCTTGGCAGGCCATACTTTGACGTTCTCACATCTTATTCCTCATACTGCATAAGATGCAAGAATGTCACCGTTAATCGTTATCATCTGGCCATGCGGCTGCGCTTGGCAGTATTACCGTATGCAGTAACATTGCGGGCATAGCCATACCTCCATAATCCTGTCGGAACAGCATCTATCCGCATTTAGATTTACGAGTAAGTAGTCGGACGATGAAGTGTAACAGCAGTTCTTAAATGATCGTCAGGGTTCAGAATACTTTCTGAATCCCCAATCAGGTATTTAGGGCTTGATCTTGTAATAGGCACCTCTGGAAATAAATTCAACCTGTTAGAGATTTACGATTAGCAATGACCTTTACGATAGGGTCTTTTTCGACTGCTCTAGAGGCTGCTTGAATAATAGTTTAAGAAAATCATCAAGAATAAGATAGAGACAGGGAATCATAAATAGCGTCAAGGCGGTTCCAAAGACTATACCGAAGGCAAGCGACAAGGCCATGGGAATGACCAATTGCGCCTGCATGCTGGTCTCAAACATCATCGGTAATAATCCAAAGAAGGTTGTTAAGGTAGTTAGAAATATTGCGCGAAAACGATGAGTTCCACCATAGACGACGGCATCTTGCACGGTCATACCCTCTCGCCGCCCACGATTGACAAAATCGACCAGTATCAAACTATCGTTGACGATAACCCCTGCCAACGCGACAAGTCCAAATAGAGACATCACGGTAATGGCGGTGTCAAAGATGATATGGCCTATGATCGCTCCAATAAAACCAAAAGGTATCACGGCCATAACCATCAATGGTTGTAGATAAGAACGAAGCGGAATGGCCAGCAAGGTATATATCAAAAACAGCGCTACGCAAAAAAACCATAAGAAGCGCAGCGCGAGACTATTCTGCTCCTCACTGGAGCCTCCCAGCTTGAAGCTAATCTTTGGATGTTGCTTTAGTAGCACCGGAATAAAATTATTTGTGACATCCTGTATTACTTCATCTGACCGGACCACCTCGACATCAATATCCGCCGTTACATTTACGGTTCGTTCACGGTCTATTCTCAATATCGAGCTTAGCGCTATGTTGGTGTCTAGTTCAGCTACCTGATCGAAGGGAACTTGGTCTCCGAGCGCTGTCCGGATACGCATGTTTTCCAGATTGTTGACAGACGATCGTTCTTCTCTCGGGTAGCGAACCATGACTCTCAGTTCATCCCGACCACGAAGTATGCGTTGGGCTTCATAGCCGTAAAACGCATGCTGTACCTGCGCAGCCAATTCGCTAGTGGTAATACCCAGCGCTCTGCCATCTTCTTTCAATCGAAGTTTGATTTCCTGACTGCCTTCGCTATAGGAGCTAATTATGTCAAATACACCTTCGTATTCGGCTAAACGGGCTTCGAGTTTGCTGGCTACCTGCTCCAATTGATCATAATTGTTTCCCGCCAAAATAAAGTTTATCTTGGCTCCTCCTCCCGCATTGGTGCTGGAATAAAATCGAACTTCCTTGGCTCCTACTATCGTTCCAACCCTTTGTCGCCAATGCCGTTCCACCTCACCGGGAGTCATCTTGCGCTGTTCAATTTCCGGCAACTCGACAGTAACTACACCACCATTATCGCCTGAGTAAACCAATACGTGTTCAACCGGATGTTCATCGACAAACTCTTCATTTAAAGACAGAATAGCTTTTTCCATTTTACCCAAGGCTTCGTTTCGTTGTTGATAAGACGAACCCGTGCTCATGATCAGTTGTCCATGAATAGAGTCTGTGGGGATATTCGGGATCAACTCTACTTTTACCAGGCTACCGGCAACCAAGCCAATACTGAGAATCAATGCGCCAGCAAACAACGAGACAGTTGTATAGCGATGGGTTATGGCGCTTTGCAGCGTAGGTTTATATTTGCGATCAATAAACCAATTAAGTCGCTGTGCCACGTTGCGTTGAATGTTGTCTATCCAACTTTTTTGACCATTTTCATCCTTATCCGCAAATCGAGCGTGGGCCAAATGCGCGGGCAAAATCAGCTTTGACTCGATTAATGAAAACAATAAACACAAAATGACGACCACAGCGACGGCTTCAAGGAGTGTAGCCATCGAACCACCCACCAAAAGCATCGGAGTAAAAGCAGCAATGGTTGTCAGAACACCAAACGTTGCCGGTACAGCCACTTTATGCACTCCCGCTATCACGTTATCTAAACTATGACCGTGCTGATCGACCTCAGTAAAAACGCTCTCGCCGATAATGATCGCATCATCTACCACTATCCCCAAAACTAATATCAAGCCAAACAAACTAATTATATTGACATCAACGGGTAACGGACCAACTGGCATCAACCACAAAGCACCTAGAAAGCTGATTGGGATTCCGACCATCACCCAAGCCGCAATGGTGATTCGAAGAAAGACCGCCAGTATTAGAAATACCAATATTGCACCCATCGCAATATTACCGAGCATCATATTGAGTTGTGCGTTTAAGTAATAAGCTGCATTCTGCCAGCTCTCAAGAGTGACTCCTAGGGGTAATGTCTGCGCTTTTTTCAGGACATAGGCGCTAACGGCCTCTTCAATTTCCAATACATTTTGATCGTGGGCTGCTTGTATTCTTAAGGAAATAGAGCGCTTGCCGTCAAATCGGGAAAAATCCTCAGTTTCTACAAAACCATCATTAATTGTGGCAATATCTCGCACCCGTAATCGGCTTCCATCCGGATTACTGCGCAGAACAATATTACCGTATTCCTCACCCGTATAGGCCTGTTCCTTGGTTCGGACCTGGATATTACCACTGTCGGTACGAATGGTACCGCCGGGCAAATCGAAGGATGACGCCCTAATAGCCATCGCCACCTGCGCCAGAGACAGATCGTACTCTCGTAAAGTATTTTCAGATACTTCTATACTAATTTCATAGTCGCGATCTCCCCAGAGTATGACTCGACTTACTTCGGGTAAAGCTAGTATTTCATCACGAATACTCTGCGCTAAAATCTTCAGCGCTTTGAATTCCAAATTGCCTCGAATGGATACAGTAAGCACTGGATCGAACTTTTCGCTTTGGCGTATGGTAGGTCGCTCGACGCCAGGCGGAAACGTAGCGACAGCATTAATCCTATTTTGAACTTTGTCTAACATTTCAGATATGTTGTACCCGGCGAGAATGCCCAATAATACAGAGCCATACCCTTCATTTGACCAAGATTGCATGTCTTCAATACCGTTCAAACCTTCCAGTGCTTGTTCAATCGGTATGACAATGGCTTCTTCGATTTCTTCTGGAGCCGCACCGGGGTACGCCATGTTAATTTGAATATTTTGGGACTCAAAATTCGGGAAGACCCTCATTTTGATCGTCAGTGCCGACGTAATCCCGCATACAATGATAAAGATCATCAGCAAATTAGCGGCGACGCTGTTTTTGGTAAACCAGGCAATGAGCCCGGTATGATGCGTTTCAGTCGGAGGAATACGCATGATTACAAAGTATCTTCAAAATAAGCCAGTTTCATTCCCTCTATAGGCCCCTCGATAGTGGTAGTAATAATTTTATCCTTATCGTAGAGTCCCTCCTTCACCCAACTGTTGCTAAGACCACGACGCAAAATTGTGACCCGACGTATCTGTAATTTTTGATCACCATCCATAATCAATAGCTGATTACCGCCATGCAGAATACTGTTGGGAACACTGAAGACCGACTTCACACTGATACCTTGTAAACGGGCATTCACAAATGTACCGATGGTCAATGGTGGTTTTGAAGGGTTTTGTTGTAAATCTATTTCCCTCGGACTACCGGCACTCAATGGACTTTTATTTAATCCGTAGGGGTCCTCAATTTGTGCGATGGCATACTGCATACGAGTATTTGTATCGATGACGCCTTCCGTTCTAACGATTCGACCCGACCATTGATATCGATTACCACCAACGGTGGCATAGAGAGTCACATCTCGCGAGTTCTGATGGGGTGACTCTCGTTGAGTATCGTCCTCACCCGGTATCGGAAGGCGCAAAAACTCAATATCGCTATTGGTTACAGGCAACCGCACTTTGGCGAAATCCACCGCAAAGGTACGAGCGATGGAGGCACCCATCGCAACAAATTGGCCTACATCCACAAACTTTTCGCGGATAAGGCCGTTATAAGGAGCGCGGATGATCGTTCTTTCCAATTTTCGTTGGGTTCGTTTTAACTCCGCGTTAGCATACAAAACTCTCGCCTTTGCCTCCTTCAAATAGGGTGTACGCAATGCCAAAATAGGAGCTTCTTCTCTAGGCCGGCCTGTCATATCCCATTCTTTATGTGCTTGATGGCCTATGGCTTGCTCTCTATCTAGCTGAGCCTGTGCCGTCAACAAATCGGCCCGTGCTTGCTCGACAGCCACCTGGTATTCCAATGGGTCCAAGGTCAAAACAACATCACCCGCATTAAAAAATCCGCCAACGCGAAACCTGTCAGAAACCGATATAACCAGTCCCGCCACTTCGGCTACCAAAGTAGTTTCAGTGCGCGGTTGCACCGCGCCCTGCGATTCAATGATAAGTGTTACATCCGTAGACTTAGCCTCGATAGTATTGACCAAAAGAATGGATTCTTCGACAGCCTTTACTGCAGGCGCTTTTTTGCTGATGATCATTACTGCCGTAATGACTAACGCAACGGAAATAATAATTATTGCTGGTATAACTTTTTGCATAGCAACACTTTGTTCCTATATTTGCCACTTTAGGGTCAAGCCCTCTTTTTTCTACTTTCCAATCGAGAAATTTCCGAAAAGATATACTATGAAAATTATATCCTTAAAAGTTACTCCAAATAAAGTTGATGTGGTGGCTCTAGAGGAGCAATGCCTGGCTATGTTAATAAAATTTTCGATTAAAAAGACTCCAAAAACGACACTTAATTTTTAGGGTCACTATCTCGAGTTGATGTCTCGCTGAATAAAAATTCACCGCCGCGATCGTCATCAAACAAAACGGTAAGTTACCATAGTACTTAAGTCAAAATTAAGATGAGAAGAATGCTACGGCTGGCAGACTTTTTGCCTAATAAAATTATTGACGCGCCAAGGTGCAGCAAAAAATTTTTAGAGAAGCAAAAGGTGATCGAGCAGCCCTTTTTTCAAGGAACTGCTCGATTCGGATACTACCTAAAAAGTACTGTAACTAACCCTCACATGAAATGAGCGAGGGAACATCAATATCGACTGGTTAACACCTGAATAATCCGGTGTGTACTGCTCATCGAAATCTGTCGCATTCGCTATAGAAAAGTTGATATCCCATTGATCTTTTCTGACTCCGGCGCTGAGGTTGAGCGCCTCGTAATCGCTTGGAGCTGTGATATAACCGGTGGGCGTGAGTACCGAACTGAACCCATCGGGAGCCTCTCTTGTGGCAAATGTTCCGCCCGCGTAGCCCTCCCAACCAGATTCAAACATCATAGAGTAATTGGCGGTTAAGGAGTGGGTCATCGGCGAGTAGTTGTACAGCTTTCCTCCCAAGGTGATAGCTGACGGGTATGTGACACCCTCAACGCCGTCAAGCGAGGGCACTCCCGTTACTTCGGTGTCCGTATATGCACCAACGTAGTTAAGGGAAAAGCTGTCTGTTACCTGCCAGGAGATCGAAGCCTCATAGCTTTCTACGTCCGCATCTGTTCCCCCAATTACTACCCCGCCACCAACGTAAAGCGGGATTTCCTCCCACTCCGCTAGGGCATAGACAAGCTCAAGGTCCATGTCCCCATCCATTAAGGTCCACTTCGTTCCTAACTCAGTGGTAATGACGTCAGACGCTTCGGTATCACTTAATGGAAGTCCCTGCGCGTTAAATTGGAGTCGGCCCTCAGGTGTCTGAAGGATTGGTGCACGTCCTGAAGTTGATCGGGTCAGGTAAACAAGGCCATTGTCACTCGGTTTTAGCTCCACACCAAAGCGATAGCTCGTATTGCTATATTCGTAGTCCATATCGCTGTTTGTGTAAGCAAAGCCAGTCCAAGGACCACCTGGGGGATCGCCCTCCGCACGCATCACTCCACCGTTGACTGCTGTCTGACTCTCATCTGCTTTGCGCAGGCCACCGAACACGGACACCGTGTCGCTGACGGCATAGGTCAACTCACCATATAAGGCTGATGCGTCTTGTGAAAGTGTGGTCAGGTCAGAGTACTCGCCCCAAGTTTGATAGTTGTAAAATAAGTCCGTCTGGCTATCCCCTTTCATGTCAAAATACCCTAAAATCCAGCTGGTCGGGCCATCACCTGAGGACACCAACCTGATCTCTTTAGTCGTTGTCTCTGCTGGCATGTCGGTTAAACTAACAATACCGTAGGCAATGTTTTCATCGTTGTAGTCCCGGTCGGTTGCCTCTACCTTACCTCCAGAGACGGTCATGGTCGCGAATCCGAGATCCACTTGGATTTTTGCACTGTTCCACTCGATGTCATAGTTATTGACAGGGATTCCACTTGGGAACCTCTCCAGACCAAAGTCCCAGGAAAGTGGTACCACTTCCATCACACCGTTTGATGAATCGATGATGTTCGAACCGGGGATGAACGCGTACTGCGTGCTCCAAGCACTATGGGACAGAGTAACTTCTGATCCCTCGGTAGGTAGCCAGGTCAGTTTCGCACGAAGCGTATCGCGATCGGTATTGAATGGCTCATCAACATCGGGTCTCCCTCGAACAATTCCGTACCCAGGATCATTCATAGATTCGAAGCCAATTCTAAGGCCCAGTGAGTTCTTTATGATGGGCACATTGATAACGCCACTATACTCACTTCCGTTACTGCCCTTTGCGTAGGTCATCATGCCCGCGCTAACTCGGTAACCAAAATTCTCTAGATCGACCGCGCTGGTTCTCATGATTACGCTGCCCGCCGCAGAGTCTTGCCCGTAGGTTGTTCCCTGAGGTCCTCGAAGCACCTCAATCCCCGCGAAGTCGAACGTGGTTAGCGGAGGCGGAGTCAGTCCACCAATATCGACGTAGGGAATATCATCAATGTAGTACCCGACCGCACGCTGCCCACCTGAGTTGGTTTGCGTTAATCCGCTGCCTCTGAGCTGGATGCCCTCTGACACGGGAAGCTTTCCACCTTGAGTAATGCCTCCGGTGGCGCCAGGGACTAGGTTAAAGATATCGCCAACATCGCTGTAAATAGGCTGCTCGAGCAACTCTCGAGAGAAGGCTTGAACCGATTGCGGTATATCCATTACCGCCTCTTCACGACGAGTGGCCAATACCGTCACCTCTTCCATGTTTTCTTCTGATGCATCGTTTGATTGAGCACCTGCCCACATCGAAGCAAAAAAGGTACTTATTAATACACTGATTACTATATTTTTATTCATAATCATCTCCCTCTCTATTTATAGTTTTTTAAATAATAGGATCACTTAAAACCCGATCTAGGATTACTGTACGCCAAAAACATTGACTTTCTCAAATATTGGCAGACTGCAATCCCCCATTTTTTAATCACAGTCCTCAATAGCGATTGCTCTAACCCATGTACCCTCCATGCGCTCAACGTTCAAAGGTAGGCTCAAAAAGAATACTCTTTCTTGACTTATGTCGTATAAGTTGGAAAGCGGATATACAATCGGGATATTATTGCCCGTCATAGCCCTATGCGTAGGACTGTTCTCTGGCTCATCGGCCTGTGTTTTTGTCTCCCAGGAAATTCCCGGAACACCAACACCAAGCATCTTGATTTTCTTTTCCTTAGCCAGCCAATAGGCGGTATCCCCCTCAATCCAGGGTTGATCATCTCCCGAGTGTCTGCTGCGCATCAATACAATATCGCCCTCGCGAACGTTCGACAGGTGCTCGGGTTGAATAGGTTTTCCCCTAAGATGATCAAGATCACAAATTACAGCTTCACCATAATAGGTGCGCAATGGCATATCCCATATCCCCAACATACCCTTTGGAAGTCCTTTCCAATTGTCATTGTGTCCCACACCCAGTTGGATATGTGTACCCATATGGCCGCTTACTGGTCCGATAGGCCACTCGGAAATCGTGCCTATGTTTGAGCCTACCAAATGCTCAATCGTGTTATCTCTCTCATTAACCGTCTCCTCGACGATCCAAGGCATATTATAAATATCCCTTTTCCCCTCCTCGACAGATCCGTCCAGCCGTGTGACTCGCGATACAATCTCGGCGGTCAAATCGATAATTTTGTGGTTCTTGAGACTAATCATCATGAGACCTCCGGAGCTTCGAATGCGATAGCTCTGATAAAGCTAGCCTCGAATTTTTTGAAGTTGAGCGGCAGACCAAAGTAGATCACTCGCTTTGAGCGGATCTGCTCAATGTTAACCAAGGGGTGCGCAATGGGAATATTGGCACCGAGAAACATCCGTCGCAGCGGTGAATTATCTGGAGAGGGAACCTTTAAGTCGTATTGCCACTCGATACCCAGTGCACCTAAACCGAGCATTTTGATCTGCCGGTCATTGATTAGCCATTCTGCGGTACGCTGCGAAAGCCATGGACTCTCCAAACCTGTGAATGGGCTGGTCATCAGAACAATATCGCCTTTTTGAATGCTGTCCAGATGGTCCGGCAGAATCTCTTGCCCGCGCAGGTCACCGGATTTGCTCTTCATATTCCAGCCCTCGCCACGAGGATACTCACTGGGGTCCGTAATTTCCCGCGGAGTCAAATCGGCTAAATTACAAACCGCAGCCTCACCGATAAAGGTTTCAAGAGGCATTTCCCAAAGCCCCTGCATATCGGCTGGTATGCCGGCCCAATGACTAATATGACCTTTACCTCCCTGAACATGTGAGCCATGATGTGAAGTCATGCGCTCTTGATGCCAAACATCGTCGCCTGGTGGCGCCCCGTACAATGTAAATAGGGAATTATCACCGGGGAAAACACCCTCTTTCATAACCCATGGTTTACCGTAGGGATCTAGATTCCCTTCTTCGATAGAACCGTCAGTTCTGTGAATACGAGCCTTGACCCGAGGACTTAGATCAATTTCTCGGTATCCTTTAAGTGAATACATTTTTGCTACCTCTTATTTTTTTTCAAGTTACGTCTAAATCCAAGCGAGTCCAAATTTGCTCATCAAAACTTCACTCACTTTGCGGTGATTTTTTAAATCCTCTTCTACAAAGGAAACGGCATCACCCTCCTCACCATCAATTAAATCCCTGAGCGGTTAAATATGTCCAAGGCTCTCGCTCACCAATACCATACCCACTGAGTAGACCATCCTTGAGCCATTGCCGAAATACAGAAAAGGAATCAAGAGCGGCAATCTTCTCAAGTGCTTTTAGCCAGGGCGCCGGATCATAAGTAACCTGACGTGGGTAATACAACCCATCTTCAAAAACACCGTAACAAGCATATAATTTGCCACATCGAGGTTGCCCAACACTGCCTGGGTTGATGGATGTCTTATTACCTATTTTCTGGGAAAACTGAACATGCGTGTGGCCAAATAAAATTAGTGGGCAGTCACTATCGCCATCCAACGCGGCAAAACTTTCATCAGGAGCACCCGGAATAGCGGCAGGTATATGTTTACCCATTTCACCATGGTGAAGGAACATCTTAGTGTCGGCTATGCTATGGCACCCTGCATTCTTAAACCCTTGTAATAACTCCCTTGCTCCACTATCCAGATGATCAATAATCCATTGATTGAGTGCAATCCACTCGATGGGGTAGTGAGCAAACTTAGAGTAATCAAACAATGGATCGTCATGATTGCCAAGAATAGAAATATCGATATTCATCGATTGTAAAAGTGCTGCAGTTTCGTTTGCCTGTGGCCCCGATAAGAGTGTATCACCAAGGAATATGGTGTGATCCACGTGTTGCTCCGCTCCGATTACAGCGGGCAATGCCGAGGCATTGCCATGGATGTCACTGATCACAAGAATTCTCATACTTCCTCCATAGAGTGTTACCGGTATCTCAAATTTATGACTAAAGCCCTTACCGACTTGTAAATCAGTTTATTCAATATTAGCAACCGATAGAGAAGGTTTGATTCACTTATTTCGCGTAATCTTTTTCAACTACTAAGTGTGCAGTCATAGCAACACCGGATGTTAAGGGGTTGTTGAGTCTGCTCAAAGGCTCAGAGTAGATTAGATTAAGTCCTAAATAAGTCCAAACAAGATAATCTGAAGTTCACCCATTACGCACATTTTTTCGCTTCAGAAAAATTATCCCCGAATCATTGCCTATCCAGTTTCGTTTTAAACACTCACCTTTTGAGGATTTGAGATCGATATAATTGTTAAACTATGGTGGATTGGTTAAAGAGGTAAGCTAGGTATGCAGCACGTTCCGCTCGCTACCATCTTATTTGGGTGAATTTGCGTGTGCGGATGATTTTGTTTTTACCTTCGTCAAGAACATTACGTTATCCTTGTAAAAATCGTCAATGTGCAACATCTTGATGCTTAAAGAGTCAGCTGTTGGCAATGCTATATTTAATTACTCTCCCAAAAATAAAAGTAGGAAATAAAAAAATGAATGGAGCTGAAGCGCTGATTCAAACCCTTTACGACAACGGTGTCGAGGTCTGCTTTGCGAACCCTGGAACATCAGAGATGCAACTTGTTGCAGCAATCGGTCAACAAGAGGGTATGCGCGCCATTCTTGGTTTATTTGAGGGTGTGGTGACCGGCGCCGCAGATGGCTACGGGCGGATGGCCGATAAGCCAGCGGCGACGCTGCTTCACTTGGGTCCCGGTCTTGCGAACGGTCTGGCCAACCTACACAATGCTAAGCGCGCACGGACACCGATTATCAACATCGTTGGTGACCATGCGGCTGATCATTTGAAGTATAACGCTCCGTTGACCTCTGACGTAGTCGGGGTTGCTACACCCATGTCTGACTGGGTGAGAACCTCTACATCGCCCTCTGATCTTGCGATTGCTGGCGCTGAATCTATCGCTTCAGCACTTACCTATCCTGGGCAAGTTTGCACCCTGATCGCCCCAGGTGACCATACTTGGACAGATGGCGCGAAGGTATCTGCTAGCATAGCGGCGCCTGAAACTGCACAGCCAAGCAGTGCAGAGATCAAAGAAGCTGCCGCTTTACTAAAAAGCAATGGTCAAGCAGCTTTATTTCTCGGTGGCAGGGCACTTCGTGAAACCGCCCTGTTTCACGCCGGTCGCATTACGGCCGCTACCGGTGCGCGACTTATTTGCGAGACTCTGCCGGCGCGCCTGCAGCGAGGGGCTGGTCGGGTAGAGGTCGAACGACTGCCCTACTTTGCGGAAATGGCAACTGAACATCTGTCGGGTATCGAACAAATAGTATTTATCGGCTCCAAGCCGCCGGTCGCTTTTTTCGCGTATCCGGGCAAGCCGGGATGGCTGTCTCCTGAATCCTCATCTTTATTTGAGTTTGATCATTCTAATATTGATGCCGAAGCGACCTTGCGTCGCCTCGCTGACGAGCTGGCAGCACCTGCATCCCCGAAGCTTGTCAAACACACCCCCCCACCTGCATTCGAAAAGGGCAAACTGACTCGTCAATCGGCCGGCATAATCACGGCCGCACTGATGCCAGAAAATGCCATAGTTTCAGATGAGGCGGGCACTAATGGTATGCCTTTTTATAATCACGCGGCCACCGCGCCCAAGCACGACTGGCTAGTTATCACCGGTGGGGCTATCGGGCAGGGTCTTCCGCTTGCGACGGGTGCAGCAGTGGCCTGTCCGGATAGGAAGGTCCTAGCTTTGCAGGCAGATGGCTCTGGAATGTATACCCTGCAAGCACTTTGGACGATGGCTAGGGAAAACCTTGATGTAACTGTTATTATTATGAAAAACAATAGTTACGGTATTCTCAACATTGAATTGGGGCGGGTTGGCGTTGAGAATCCTAGTGAAAAAGCACTATCACTACTTGACCTTTCCAACCCAGTACTCGACTGGGTAGCGCTGTCAAAGGGAATGGGTGTTCCCGCATCCAGTGTAACAACAACAGATGAGTTTTCTTCGGCTCTTAAGGACGCCATCAACAGCAAGGGCCCCAGACTCATAGAAGCTGTGCTTATCTAGCAGTGACCGTTAGTATGGGCCACTTTTGGATGTTTTTATTGTGTTATTTTTGTCGCTCTATTCACTGAATTGAAGACCACACTCGCTATGTCTTCCGGAAACTCCTTAGTGGGTTGCTGCACCATTATAACAACATTTATACCATTTTCTGGGTCTGTCCAAGACATCGTGCCTGCAGCACCAGCCCAACCGAATGAACCTTTGCCTCGTTTTACAGAGGCTTTTTCTGGATCAAGGGTAATGGAGACTGTATATCCGAACCCTTCCGCACCCTCTGCCACTTTCTCGGTTTTTGAGAACAAATCACCTGTTTGATTAGTTGACATTAACTTAATAGAAGCTTCTGACAGTATTCGTTTGCCTAAAAACTCGCCTTGATTAAGTAGCATGTTCTCAAAATGGAGGTAGTCCTTTGCGGTACTAATCAAACCCACAGAACCTGAGAAAAATTTTGTTTCTCCAGCGGGTTTACTTCCATCTTTACCACCACCACTTATACTCACAATTCGATTGAATTTTTCACTAGGCACATTCCAGTAGGTATCTTGCATATAAAGTGGATCAAAAATATTAGTTTGAACGAACTCATTAAAAGGTTGCCCAGATGTAATTTCAATTATGTGAGCAACGACGTCTAATCCCATAAATCCGCTATAGGAAAATCTTGAACCAGGCTGAAAGTCTAAAGGACCCTCGGAAATCATATCGGTCAAAGATCCTATAGTGACATTATTGAGAAATGCATTTTCTTCTTCATTACCGCCATCTTTACTAGACGTAAGTTTGGCATTCCAGGGTGCAATAGCCTGGCCAAGCCCATTGGTTCCCAGTCCTGCTGTATGAGTTAGCAAGTGATGAATGGTAATTGGTTTGTTTGATTTAACTAACCGATGTTCTGGAATATAACCAAGGTAGTATCCATCAGAGAACCACGACCACACTCTCCAATATAAGCTTGAAAAAAAACCAGCCTCACCGCCTAACTGGGCGTAAACTCCCAGGGGTGAAACATCTTTGTCTTTTGGATCATCCAATACTGCAACTTCAATACCGTTAAAATTTGGAAGATACTTACCCACCTCGTCCTCTGGGCTAAAAAGACCACGTTCGATGGCAATCATCGCAGCTACTCCAAGCACTGGTTTGGTGGAGGACCACATTTGAAACATTGCATCCTTTTCCATCGCAATTTTATTTGGAACATCGGCTAATCCATGTGCTGAAAAATATATCGGATTACCAAAGCGACTTACTGCTACAACGGCACCCTGTATTTTTTCATCCTCTATAAATTGTGTTATGACATCATCGAGCTCACTACTCATTGTGTTTTTCATTCCCTGACTTTGAGGTTCGAAAATTTTAAGATTTTCAATATCTAGAGGAAGAGCCATTAAATTTAAACTCCAAGAAAATGTTAAAAGCAAAGATAAGTAGAGATGCTTCATAATATAAATTCCAATTTATTTGTAAACTTTGTTAAAAGCGCACCTAGAACTTGATTACACTGCGCAGGGTCTCTCCTGACTGCATGGCATCATAGGCTTCGTTAATTTCTTCGATGGGGTAGGTGCGACTCAGTAATTCATCCAATTTCAAACTGCCATTGGTATAGAGGTCAATCATCATCGGGATATCCGTTTTGGGTACCGAAGAGCCATACAGAGACCCCGTAAGAACGCGCTCTTCATAGACCAAACCCACCGGTGATATGGTCACCTCAGTGGTCGCCGATGCAATGCCAAGAGTCATTGCAATACCGCGCTTAGCGAGGCTGTTATAGGCCTGCTGAATAGTCGCGGATAAGCCGATAGCCTCAAATGCGTAATCTACACCAAGTCCACCCGTCAACTCACGAATTGCAACGACCGGATCTGTATCGGAGGCGTTAATAGTATGCGTTGCGCCAAAGGTTAGTGCATCATCCAGCCGGCTTGAGTGGCGATCAACAGCAATAATGGTTTTTGCACCAGATAGCGCCGCACCCTGAACCACATTAACACCCACACCACCTGCGCCAAACACTGCTACTGTACCTCCACGTTTGACTTTTGCTGCATTGATAACTGCCCCTACGCCGGTAATGACCGAACAACCCATCAGCGCAGCCAGTTCAAATGGCAGCTCCTTGGGGATTTTAAGCACCGCGCCCTCGGGCATAACGGTGTAATTTGAAAACGACGATACACCAGCGAAATGCAATATTTCCCTGCCATCGATACTGAAACGACTGGTGCCATCCAACAACCTACCTGTTGACCGAATTTCTGTGCCCTCACCGCAGAGAGCAGGACGCCGGTCATTGCAGTATTCGCAATGGCCACAGGAAAGTCTCCAAAGTGGAATGACGTGATCGCCCGGTTTTACGGCAGTAACACCTGGACCAACATCAACGACAATACCTGCCCCTTCATGACCGAGTATTGCGGGTATAGGAGCCTTAATACTCCCTGTCATCACGCTGAGGTCAGTGTGACAAACCCCGGCGGCCTTTATTTCAATTCTCACTTCACCTGCTTTGGGATCCTGAACATCAACAGAACATATCTCAAGCGGTTTGCCAGGCTCAAACAGAACGGCTGCGCGTGATTTCATTAGACCACCTTATTGTTTAATTGTTGGTATTGCGCCGGATGTCTGACTCCGCACTTAAGGAGATGATTATATTGTATTATATTTTAAAGAATCTGTGATGTGAGCGGGTTTCAAATGCACCCAAATTTCGGGGGATATCCTTAGGCAGAAAATCCAATCAATGTTGTATCACAGAAGGTCAAACGTCAAAATAGCAGTGAAGGACAAGGTTTGATTAAAGCGTATCTAATGTTCGAAGGCTTTGACTCGTCACTCTTGAATTACTCAAAAGACACATCCCAACGGGCACACTCAGAAATATTGGAGATAGACATAATGGCAGTGGATTTGGATACACTGAATCATCTTATCGATACGGTACGTCGATTCGTCGAAAACCGACTTATACCTCTTGAGGCACAGGTTGCAGAGGATGACTGTATTCCAGACCACATCATAAACGAGATGCGTGAGCTTGGTCTGTTTGGTTTGACGATTCCTGAAGCCTATGGCGGTCTTGGTTTGAATACCGAGGAGGAGTGCCGAGTCATACTTGAACTTGGTCATACCTCACCCGCATTCCGCTCTGTTATTGGTACCAATAATGGTATTGGCAGTCAGGGTCTGGTTATGGACGGCACCGAGCAACAGAAGCGCCACTATCTGCCGCTACTGGCAACAGGAGAAATTATTGGTTCCTTCGCGCTGACTGAGTCAGAGGCTGGCTCAGATTCTGCGGCCGTGCAGACCAAAGCGATCAAGGACGGTGCCGACTATGTGCTGACTGGTACCAAACGCTACATTACCAATTCAAATTGTGCGCAACTGTTTACTGTGTTTGCCCGAACGGATCAACTCGAAGCTGGGTCCCGTGGAGTAACTGCTTTTTTAGTTGATGCCAATTCACCAGGTATTTCATTATCAACGCCATACAAAAAAATGGGGCAGCAAGGCGCACAAGTCTGTGATGTAATTTTTGAGGACTGTCGTGTGCCTGAGGCAAATATAATCGGTGGTACTGATAAGCTTAACTGCGGTTTTCAGACAGCCATGAAAACGCTAGATCGCGGTCGAATTCATATTTCTGCCCTCTCTGTGGGCTGCGCAAAAAGACTGATTAATTTATCGCTTAGCTATGCGATCGAGCGCAAGCAATTTGGCAAACCTATTGCCGATTTTCAGCTTATTCAGGCGATGCTCGCAGATAGTCAGGCGGAGTGCTATGCGGCCGAGTGCATGGTGCTTGATGCAGCCCGACGACGTGATAATGGGGAGTCAGTCAAAATGCTTGCATCGTGTTGCAAATTATTTTCCACCGAAATGGTTGGGAGAGTGGCGGATCGCGCAGTACAGATTCATGGCGGTGCTGGTTACATTGAGGAGTATGCCGTGGCGCGCTTTTATCGGGATGTTCGCCTGCTGCGAATCTACGAGGGGACTAGCCAAATCCAACAGACGATTATTGCACGAGATTTAATTCGCCACGCTTAAGAGTTTTTCTCAATTTCCCTACGCTGAACTATCTCCGCTACAGGCTTTAGGTCGGGCTTATTTTTCCAGCTACCAATAACAACTCAGTCATTTAAAACCATCCAAAAATGGCTGTTGGTTGATGAGTGCAAAAGACAACTAAATAAATGCGCTGTAGGCTACTTTCTTTGCACGACCAAAAAACTCATCCCACTGACCATCTGTTAAAAGGTCTGGTTCACCAAGTTGTCTGGCAAGCACATAGTGCTTACACAAAATCTCCATTCTCTCAGCATGCCCAATAGCAACATCAAAATTACTCCCGCGACAAATCATGCCGTGGTTTCCCAATAAGCAAGCAGCACGCTTGTCTAATGCATTGGCAGCATCACTAGCCAGCGACTCAGTTCCGAACGTCGAATAAGGCACACACGGCACGTCCGGACCACCGAAGGTACCCACCATATAATGGAACCCGGGGAGTGTTAAATTATTGCAGGCCAACGCAACGCAGTAGTCAGAATGCGTATGCACCACCGCATTAGCGGTTTGGTTACGTTGATAGATACCCAGATGCATTCGCCACTCTGATGAAGGCTTAATCTCGCCCTCATAACTAGTATCATCATAAACTTTCACCACACGCTGCGGTGAAAGGTTCTTGGCGGTGGCACCAGAACAGGAAATCAACATGCCACCTTCTACACGGCAGCTAACATTACCTGACGCCTGATCCATCAATCCCATATCTACTAACTGGCAGTAGGCACTGACCAATTCCTCTCTTGCTTGTTGCTCAACTTTATTCATACTTCCCCTCACTTTGTACTAAACCTACATGACTAAAATTCATTTATTTCGATAAAAATAAGAGATTGCTCGTCTTGGCATGTCGCTCTTGTTTCCACCAGACCAGTGCACCGTCAGTGCATTATGAATAACGGCGTCACCGGGATTGACCTCGACCTGAACGACATCGTCAGAGTCGGTTTCAATATCGGTAATAAAAATTTGATTAGGATGAGTCTCTTCGTGAGACCCACGAAGATAATGCAAGCAACCATTATTCCTATTTACCAAATCAAGAGCCAACCAGATGGTTATACCTTTATTTATATTACCCTCTCCACGCTGAACATCGACATGCGGTGGCACGCCAGTGGCTTCGCCAACCGGACGATCAAACCAAGCAACCGAGCAACCGACCATCTCGGTGCCCAATAATTGCTGCACAAGTGACACATGCCTGCCATTATCAAGTTGACCCTGAAACCAAAGGTCATGTCGATGCAGTGATTTTAATAAATTTGAATATTGGCCTGTTGTTTGACGGCTCTGCGCTAAACGTTTTATCAACGGAAGAGCATGATCCCTAAGCTCATTTAACTCTGTGAGACTTAAGTAACCACGCAATACAATGAACCCATTGCAATTAAAGTTTTCTTTCAATGCATGTACATCAATATCTAACATTAAAAATCATCCTGACCCATCACCGCAGAGCCTACCAAAGGGGCGTTAAAACAACCCAAACTCGGGCATAACAGTTATTCACAGTAAAACATTTATAGAGCGCTCTTTTTATCTGGCAGGTAGTACGTACGATCTAGATCTCCATTATGAGGATTAGATGAAATCTGATGGTCCTCAACGGAAACTTTCCCAGTGACAGAAACCTCGAAGTACATCACGGCCTGTAAGAGAGACATTAGGAACTGGAGACGACTATAGGTTAATACTCTAAAGCTTGCTGGATCAAACCGTTCTATAAGAGTGTGGTGCGCCTGTAATGTGTCTTGAATCGTTAAACACGATTCGACCAATCCCATCAAGGCCCTTCTGGATCGAAGATCTTCGGCCGAAGTGATCAGTGGCACAACAACCTCCCCGATAAGCCGATTTTTCGTCTTAAGCGCAATAAGTCTAAGACTTGTACCTGCTTCTTTGGACTTTATAGCAGTTACTCCCGCATGCACGAAGAGATCAAGATCAAGATCAAGATCAGTCACATTTTTGGTCGCAATATTGTTTAACGCAGCTTCCTCAACACCAGTGCTAAGCGCATCAATAGACGTACCAGATACGCCCTTGGGCAGAAGCTTAAACATCATTTTTCCGTACACTGTTTCGACACTATCTGCCACCTCCTTTAAAGAACAAGTTTTATTACGATAAACGACACTGGCATCAGAGCGCTGCCACATTACAAAGTTCAAACTGGGCTCTTCAAGAATAGGTGAAAGAAGATCGTCATTTACAGATTTGTCATCGAAGTAAAACATGCCTCGATTACCAGTTGCTTTTGCCACTCGGTGCAGCACTTTCTTTATCTCATCGCTATCACTGACATACCCCGGCACTTCTTCCGACCAAACTGAGGCCACCAGTGGAACATAGTTTTGGGAGCCAAGATCATTGGCAATGATTCCGCATACCTTGAAGCACGATCCTTCATTATTTTCCGTTGTGGGGAGATATTCCACCTTGCGCGCATACTTTTTGTTCAGCTCATACATATGCACAATCAGACGCGTATCTTTTCCTACCTGAGCCGCTCCGAGCTTTAATAATCGATCAGATAAATTCTGAGATAACTCAGGATTATAAAGGTTACGAGATAAACGCTTGTGCGTTGCATGAGGCCGGATGCCCTCGCACAATGCCTTGGTAATATCGGTCAGATTGACTGACTGTGCTCGATCAATCCCAACCAGCATATCGCGGATGAACTTGAAGCCGACCCGCCCTAAGTCAGGGCCCAATTGCTCGGAACACAGGAGCTTTGCAAATTCATCTGGTGACAATTTGCCATCACGGCTATTTTCACCACGAGCTACTTCAACTGATGGAGAAAAACCGTGACTACCAACTTCCACCCATTTTTTTATTGCCATTTGTCAGTCCTTAGCACTTTAAAATTCCGCACAAAGTCAAAAATTTAAATTTTTGAGCATCACTCATACTTGGAAAAAAAGGTACTCCGAGATCGGTCTTTGGTAGGTCAGCGTAGTCAGGTGACGTCACTTGCAAACTGGCGGCGATATTATGCAAACCCGCCCCCTCCTCAATACCAACACTGAGCGCATCGATTACAGGTTGCGGCCAAACCGGATTTTCCCACCCACCAAAGTTTACCTGATAGCCCAGGTAGTCAGAGATTGCTCCAATAAGCTCAGCCTCCTCTACGCCACGCTGTTTTTGACCTGCAGCCCCATATTTAGTGCCAGACTGGTGGCAAATAAACCCCCAGCGCATATTGACATGAAATCCAGATATGGCCAGGCACTCATCTGGCACACTCGCACCGCCTGTAACCAGCCCGTCTTTGACCATAAAGTGGTAACCCGATTGCGACCAGTCCTCACTTAAAAGGCGGGCGGGTGGAGCTGTATAAAGTTCACTAAACCCCCAATTCAGACCAGACGGCAGATCAGCTACTCTGAGCATTTCGGCACCATACAAAGCAACGGCCTCACACCATGGCCTAGAACCGAACTCTCCTACCGGTTTAATCTTACTCATATCAAGTAAAACCATGGGGTTACTCCTCTTCCTATTTCTATTTCTATTACTATCTCCCGTTGAGCGCTGAGGATCAAGTATATATAGTTCAATATCACCCATTTTTATTAATTCAGATAAAATAAAAAATGTACCGTTTGAGGGACAAAAGATGTATATCTCTAGGTGGGGAGTTATAAGATTATGGTTGTTTGATTCTAAAAAAATTATGAATCGTAATGGTCGAATGAGGTTATAACAGGATCTTTAACGACCAAGATGCAGCGCAAGCTACCGTAAAACCACAACACAAAGTAAAGCAATTACTTTTTATGGCGCACCTCTTAAACTAATGATCCTTCGCTTAAGGTAGTAAAGATGTATCTCAAAATTCAGATCTGGAATTTCAATTAAGCTGTCTTTCCCCCTAAGTTTCTTCTTTTTATGATACGAAATCACAGATTGAGAATCGAGCATAGAAAATATCTATTCGTTCATTCTCAATTTAGTATCTCAAATTATCTGGTTTAAGAAAAATAATGGGAAACGTTATACTGGATCTTGGCAGCTCCCCTCCTTGGGCGTGGAGACAGCTTCTGATTGATCGCTTACCCCGCACATGTGTTAATTGAGTAAAGAAAATAGGGTTGTTCTAAACATTGGAGATTCGCTCCTAGCGGCGGGGTTTTTAATGTTTAGTATTTTTGACTTTAATAATGAGTCGTCATTATTCGATAAAAACTATTATTTTTGCGCTCAATGGCTCCGACATCTTTAATAGTAAAGCCTGTGTTGTGTTACCGTAAAAATCATCAATTGAACTAGTCTTTATATCCAGAGGGTCAATCATGAATTTAAAACATTTAGTGCTGAGCTTTATTGTCCTACTGCTAGCGGCTTGCAGTAATGAGGAAACACCTGTTGTCACGGCTCTTGAAATACCGGCGCTACCCGATGGTGCTTATTTACTCAAAGACGTAGAGGTGACAGAGAACGGTGAGGTGACTGTTTTACTGCGTGATCAAATTAAAATTTATACCAACAATCGATTTATGTTTGCTTTTATGAACAAAGAAATTGGTATTGATGTTGGCGCCGGTATTGCAACTTGGGACAACGGCGTCATGGTTGAGGTCCCTACTGTCAACCATAATGGAGCTGTTGAGGGTTATAGTTTTGACGTCGCCATTGAAGAAACTGATAGTGGCTTTGTTCAAACTATAATGGGTATGACTTATGAGGACGGTCGGTCGCTAGATATGGTCGAAACGTGGAATACCGCCTCTGTCACAACCTCTCCCTATGATGGCCTATGGCACAATGTGACAGACAATATTTTTACAACCGTGATGGTTGGTGGTGGGCATTTTATTTTGCTAGAACGTACTGCTCCGACTGAGGACTCAGCCACTGCAATGAGTAGTGATTTCTGGTTTGGCCCTATTGACATTACCCAAAGCGGCCAGGCGGTTACGACAGTGATGACTAGCTCTATAGAGGCTGATACTGGTTCGCAGCAGTCATCGCAGTTAGCTTTAATTGACCAGAATCAGTTCAGTCAAACATTGACAATTGATGGTGTTCAAATCACTACAATTTATAAGCGTCTTTAACGGTTAAGGCCACTACGCCAGCGGCCTTAACTAACTGCCTGTATTAGTCATTTAAAGTGCTTAGCAGCGCGATATGATCAGGGCCAATACCACAGCAGCCACCCACCATGGTGGCTCCTAACAGTTTCCAATGTTGTGCAAATTCCAGGTAATCTTTGGGAGTTAGGTCCTCTCTCAACGTTGAGTACCCGTCATTAGCTTCGATGTTATTGGTGATAGGCCGAAAGCCATTTGCATACACTCCAATATCTTTTCCACCTGGCATTAGCTCAACGGCTAACTTAATGGCTTCAGCCATCACCTCAGGTTGGCTGCAGTTAAATAAAACCGCATCTACGCATTCAAAATCAATACTTTCTAAGGCATCTCTCAGCATCTCACCTGATCTCAGACGTGACTCTTTAGCCGATACAGGCTCATCTTCGAGGGTCATACTGATCCACAATGGCTGGCCGCAATCTCCGAAAACCGACTGAATGGCTGTGACCTCAGCAATACTCGATATTGTTTCAGCTAATACAATATCGGTGTAGGGCAAGAGATTCTCTTTAAAGATTTCTAACATGGCAACAGCGTCATCATGAACAAACTCCTCAGGCTTGTAGGAGCCAAATACCGGAGGGATGCCCGCAGCTACTGACACATTCTCAGTAGAAGCATGTTTGACTTGTTGAGCCAACTGGCCAGATAGTCGAATTAACTCTGCACCCCGCTGAGTAAATCTCTCCTCTCCGATATGAAAAGGTACCACTGCATAAGAGTTGGTGGTAATAACCTGAGATCCAGAATCTACAAAAGCCTGGTGAGCTACTGTGACCGAGGAAGGCTCTTCCATCAGCGCTAGCGCAGACCATTCAGGTTGCTGAAATGGCGCGCCAATTTCTTTTAAATAACGCCCAATACCACCGTCTAAAATTTTCATAAAATCCCTATTAAGTTTAAAACGTAAATTCCAAAACAACTAAAGCTTAAGACTAAATTATAAGATCCCATCATTACTACTGTGAGAGAAACCGTGGAAACTGAGTAGTTTATCGTATGAATACTGAAGTAGTATCAACGAATATTTGCAAAAAAGGTTTATTTTTGTTGATTAATGCGAACGATATCTATTATCATTCGCATCATCGAGTGATTTGCCCAACAACGTGGCTTTATTAGGTACCTGAGTTGAAGCAAGTGACTGAATTTTCACCCCATAATACGTTGTTCTGCAACCTTACATTAAACGTTTAGTATTTTTGCTACCGCATCGTCATTATATCTCCCTACGTCAAAGTAGTCCTACCTTTTAATGAGCCGCAAGGCTCATTTTTTTATTTTAAATCTCTAAAGTCTATAAATGCGCGTAGCTGTTCCACTGAACATGGCATCTTTTTCAGGCTCACTAAACTCTTTAGTCATTTTTTTAAATGCATTCCACAGAACACCATAGGACACCGACAATTTATCAACTGGGAAGTTACTCTCAAACATACAGCGATCTGGCCCAAAACAATCAATGGTATGCCGATAGTAGTCTCCATGCGCGGCCACAATTTCATCGGAACTGGCGGGCTTGTCGCGCTCATCCCATCCCCAACCATTAATCACCATGGCCAATCCACCTAATTTAGCCACTATATTCTTACAGCGAGCAAGTTCTGCAACATCCGCTTTCCATTGCGGAAACAACTCTTTTTGTTTGCCCGCATAGGGGCCGATACCCAAAGGACCGCCAAAGTGATCGAAGATAATAGTGGTTTCAGGAAACTCATTGGCTAACGCTGTTAGTTCTTTAATTTGGGTGTGCAAAAGCCAGGCATCATAGCTCAACCCGGCTGGGGCCAGTTGTGCAAAACCCTCTCGAAATTTAGGTTGCATCATCAGTTCAGCAATACGCCCGGTGTAACGATCAACTGCCGGCGGATGGGGATAAAATGCTGTCGCATGACGAATACCACGAAGTAACCCCCCTGCTGCGGCTGTATGAGCTTCGAGTAAATGTTTAACGTCAGCACCTAGCATTAGATTCGCGTGACTGACTATTCCCAGAATAGGGGGCTGACCCAGTATCTTATGGCGCTGGGAATACTCAACTTGCCCTCTTACATACTCAGTTTCACCGACCGGTCGCAATGAAACAGGTCCATCGACTCGATACTCTGAGCCACATTCAATAAAAACGGTGCCAACAATATTATGACCAGAACCTGTGTCTGCCCAAAGATCATCAATTTCATAAGGAGTTCCGACACGCCAGAGATGATGATGCGCATCTATGATGGGCCGGTCCGACTCTAATGCCTCCTCAGTCACCTGAGCGTGCCAAATATCAAGCTCTGTCATCGAATTTCCCCATGGATCCATTGGAATTGAGCCCGATAATGGGCTTCTCAAGTACTACCTCACTGGGCGGTCAAAATTCACAGTATCGACTACCTACTCGACTCAGTAAATCAGAATACTGCGCCCTACTATTTTTGCTCTAGCTTACGACTTTTTTTCGCCGCTCTGCGGCGTTCAGTAGCCTCGAACGCTGCATTGCCAATATGTTCTTCCCCTCTCTGCTTAGCTAGCTCTACCTGTTTTTGACGCTCGGCAAAACGCGCCTTTCGATCGTCTTTTACGACGTCATGGCAGTGGTGGCAAGCAAGTCCCTGCTGATAAAATTCAGACTGTTTCTCCTGCTCGGTAATCGGCATTCGACAGGCATGGCACTGATCATAGGAGCCACGCTTAAGATCGTGGCCAACGGCAACTCTATTATCAAAAACAAAACATTCACCTTCCCATAAAGTCTGGTCTTGAGGAACTTCCTCCAAATATTTTAGAATGCCGCCTTCAAGGTGATAGACCTCATCAAAGCCCTGCTCTTTCATGTAAGCCGTGGACTTTTCACAACGGATACCGCCGGTACAAAACATGGCGACCTTTTTGTGTTTTCCTTTATTAAGATTTTGTCCAGCCCACGCAGGGAAATCACGAAATGTTTTAGTCTGTGGATCAATAGCGTTTTTAAACGTGCCTATTTCGACCTCATAATCATTACGCGTATCCACAACCACTACCTCAGGATCAGAAATGAGTGCATTCCAATCACTGGGTTTTACATAAGTACCTACAACTTGCCTGGGGTCTATTCCTTCAACACCCATAGTGACAATCTCTTTTTTGAGTTTCACTTTGGTTCGGTAAAAAGGAATATCACTATGATAAGAATTTTTCTGATCAATTCCAGACAACAACGGTTGTTGTTTCAGCCACTCAAGCACTGCTTGCACATCTGTTGGCAAGCCCGCGATAGTGCCATTGATACCCTCGGTTGCCAGTAGCAAAGTACCAAACACATTATTGTCAGCCATAACTTTTTGTAGTGGTGCTTGAAGCTCAGCAAAATCAGGGAGCGACACAAATTTATAGAGTGCGCAAGTAAGGTACTTATCTGGCATTAATTGTTCCAGTAGACATATTGTGGTTCATTGAATTCATCACGAATGTTGGTTCATCAGTGTAACAAAACAGTAAAGATTCATCATCAAACAAGATTTTTAGATTAAATTATTCTCCCTCTCATCGCTCTACTGCTACTCTTTGTCTTATTTACTCAAAGATAAGTGCTATAAAGAAGCATTAATTCAAATTACCCACTAAACTTTACGCTCTAGAATTTTAGTAAAAATTAGAAACGGACTTTTATGAACTTTTATCAGTATTTTACTATAAGAAGTGGGTTTTTCTTTTTAGCCTTCTTTACATTAATCCTATTAAGTGTAGTAGTGTCTTCATCATCTGATCCAGATGATAACGCTAGCTCACACTTTATGATGTCTAATCCAGCACTAGCTTCTGGTGATTGGGATATTGACAATAATGGTCAAGCTGATGCTTTAACCGATGGTTTATTGTTTTTACGCTATGCTTTTGGGCTAACGGGGGATGCACTAGTTAGTGGCATTGTCGCTAGCGATGCTCAATACACCACCGCGTCAGATATAGAACAAGAATTAGCCACCGTTTATACCAGTTCCGGTGATATTGATGGCAATGGTGAAGTTGATGCATTGACTGATGGGTTGTTGCTGCTGAGATACCTATTTGGTTTAGATGGAGATACCTTAACTGCAGGGGTTATTGGTGGTGGAGCGACTTTAACCGATAGCGCTACTTTAGAGACCTATCTGAGTACTCTAATGCCACAGGCTCCCTACATAACGCTCAATGGCAGTGCCACGATTAACCATGAGCAGGCAACTAGTTATGTTGATGCTGGGGCGACGGCCACTGATGTTATTGATGAGTCTGTGACGGTAACGATAACAGGGTCGGTTGATTCTGATACAGCGGGTGTTTACAGCTTAAGTTACTCGGCTACGGACAGTGAGGGCAACGTCTCTCGTATTTTAATCCGGACAGTGACGGTAGCTGACACCATAGCGCCGGTCATTACCTTGGTCGGTGATGATGCTGTTGAGGTTAAGTTAGATTCGACGTATACCGATGCAGGAGCGAGTGCGACTGATACAGTTGATGGATCGGTTGATGTTATTACCACAGGTTCTGTCGACACCTCTGCTGCTGGTGCTTATACCTTCACCTATACCGCTACTGATAAGGCCGGTAATAAAGCCTCCCAGACTCGTATCGTGACTGTTGCTGTTAGCTCTTCATTGGAAGTAACAAACGTATTTGTGAATGGGGAGGTAGATGCAAGTTGGGAAGGTGGAATCAAGGTTGCTGATTCTACAAAAAATTGGTCTGACTGCGACACAAATGACATTTCAGAATGCAATATAGAATGGAAGCTGGTAAATGACCAGGAACGCGGTACCGTATTGCAGATTGAGCATAGTTCTTCGAGCAATCATGCGATTTTATATTTCACAACAAACAACGCACAAAATTTAACCCTGTACGCTGGAGGTCAAATTAAATTTGATCTCAAAACTCTTAGTGGTGATAGTAATTACTCCATGAAAATCGACTGCATATGGGACTGTAGATCCGGCGACCAAGTTATTGGTAGCATTGGTTCTGATGGTTGGGAATCTGTCACCATTGAGGTCGATGATTTGGTTGATACAGGATTACAGTTAACTACTATTGATACTGGACTTGTGATCTGGGCGACCCAATACACAAATACCGTATTCCAAATTGACAACGTTCGCTGGGAAGATACTGATGGCGGTGGCACAACGGTAGAGGAACCATTAGCTGATGATGGCTGGGTCATCCCATCATTTAGTGGATATGAATCACCTAGTACCTATGATGGCTACAGTCTAACTTGGTCTGATGAATTTAGTGGCACCGAAATTAATGACGATAATTGGGGTTACGATATCGGCGGTAGTGGCTGGGGTAATAATGAACTTCAGTACCACACTAATCGAAATGCATATTTAAAGGAGGGCCTACTTGTTATCAGAGCCCAACAAGAAGCATATCGAGGGAAAAACTATACTTCTTCACGCTTAAAGACTCAGGGAAAACAGAATTTTAAATACGGTCGTATCGATGTTCGCGCTCGTCTTCCCGAGGGTGCTGGAATTTGGCCCGCTCTATGGATGCTTGGGAAAAATATTACTGACGTGGGTTGGCCAAAATCTGGAGAGATCGACATTATGGAAATGGTCGGTGGAAACTCACTACAAGACAAACATCCTAATGGAGATCGCACTGCACATGGGACAATGCACTGGAATAATAATGGTCTAAATGGTAGCTATTCGCCCGTCAATACAGGAAAATCTGAGATATTAAGCACAAGCCTCTCTGAGGAATTTCACGTATTTAGTATTCAGTGGGACGTTAATGGCATTGGTTGGTATATTGATGATGCTCAATATTCTTATAAAACGATTAACTCAACTCAACCTTTTAGGGAAGAGTTTTTCTTTATTATGAATATCGCTGTAGGAGGCGACTGGCCCGGGAGCCCAAATTCATCGACAGTGTTTCCTCAGCGAATGGTCATTGATTACGTTAGGGTCTTCCAAAAGAATTGATATGTAATAGCGTGATCCTTGAGAGAATAGATTGCATGATTAGAAAACTGCTTATTTTTGGGATGGCCTCATTAGCCATCTCTGCTTTATTCGCCTCGGCAGAGACAGTTCCAAATGGGAGGCCTGTAGATTCAACAAAATGGTTTCATCAAACCATACTGCCTAATGGTAAGAGTTGGCATAATCAGGAACAGCAACATTATACGAATCGCTTAGAAAACGCCTATGTCAGCGATGGTCTATTAAAAATAAAAGCCAAAAAAGAGACCTTTAAAGATCAAGGCGTGTCAAAAAAATATACCTCTGCTCGGCTAAATTCTAAATTCGCATTCACCTATGGTCGAGTCGAAGTGCGGGCTAAACTACCCGAGGGTCACGGGACATGGCCGGCTATATGGATGCTGCCCAAAAATATCTCCGAAGCAGGCGCCTACTTTGAAACTCAAGGTTTCGGTAATCAATCTTGGCCTGACTGTGGTGAGATTGATATATTAGAGCACTGGGGGAAAAACCAAAACCATGCACAAAGTGCCATCCATACGCGCTCAAGCCATGGCAATACCATCAATCTAGGTGGGCAGAGAGTTCCAACAATATCTTCGCAATTCCACATTTACACACTAGACTGGACAGCTGAAAAGTTAGTCTTTAGTGTTGATGGAAAGCCGCATTACACCTATAGCCCAGTCATCAAAAATCAAGCCACTTGGCCCTTTGATAGCCCCCAATATGTGCTTCTCAACTTTGCTATTGAGAAGATGATTGATTCAGAATTTACCGAAGCTACGTTCGATATTGACTATGTGCGTATTTACGATACAACCGGTGTGGCAGTCTTTATTGACGAGTTTAGCTAAGAAGCTGACATCAAAGAACGATTAATCTCTAAAAGTGTTGCGAGCGGGTCAGTCGATTTAGTAATTGGCCTGCCAATCACTAAATAGTCACTGCCCAACGCCAAGGCGTCGGCTGGCGTTACAATTCTGCGTTGGTCATCTGCCACACTATCAGCCAAACGAATACCTGGGGTCACTAATTTAAAACCCTGGCCCAAAGACTCCTTTAATAGTTTAGCTTCTTGCGCAGAACACACTACACCGTCTAAACCAGAATTTTTCGCTAACTCGGCCAAACGAAGAACCTGAGCACTCGCATTGCCCTGCACACCGACTTCTTCTAGATCTGAAACATCCATGCTAGTGAGCACAGTGACCCCTATTAGAAGCATATCACTGCCCTTACCGTCCAGCGCTTGCCTTGCAGCACTCATCATCCGACTGCCCCCTGAAGCATGCACATTGGTCATCCACACACCTAGGTCTGCTGCAGTACCGATTGCCTTAGCGACCGTATTAGGAATATCATGAAATTTCAAATCTAAGAAAATATCAAAGCCACGATCGGTCAATTTCTTTACCACTGACGGTCCTGCCGCGGTGAATAATTCTTTACCCACCTTTAACCGACACAGCGTTGGATCCAATCGGTCCGCAAGCGTTAGAGCTGAGTCTTGATTATCATAATCAAGCGCCACAATTACAGTAGACTTTACAGATGTCATCTTTGAACTAACCCTCTTTAGTGGCGCGAGATAATTTGCGTCGATAAGAAATCATAAGTGCTGAACTTGAAAGCATCCCTAAAAAAGAACCCATCGCTAGAAAAATTATCATCCAAACCCCGGCACTTAAATTCGGCCCATCAATTAAAACAAAGCTAACCTTTAATAATTGACTATTTTCCATAGCAAAAACAGCACCCAGTATTGCCACACCAATAACCAATAAAAACTTTAAAAATAGCCCAATTGCGCGCAAGGGATTCTCCCGAAAAAATAGTCGTTGACCCCATTGTAACCTTTGCAAATCTAGCCGACAAAAATTCAACAAAGTATTTTAAAAAAAGTGGCCGAGTGATAGGATTTGAAGCGAAAAATTACTTTAAATTTCTATACAAGGACGTATCTGATGAAATTACCAGCTTCGATATTATATATCAGCTTACTTTCTTTATTTTCAATCACCGTCAATGCAGACACTATTCAGAGGACTATTGTTACATCTGGACTAGGCGAAGTGCCTGTGATGCCAGACATGGCAGAACTCAATATGCAACTGCAAGCCATTAACAAAGACGGTATTAAGGCTAAACAAGAGGTTGATGAGCAGTTTAATCGACTGCTGAGAGGCTTAGCGAGGTTGGACATCCCAAAGGATGACGTCGTCGCACCTAGTTTACAGCTGTCGCCTCACTACGATTACACCTCTAAAAAGCGTAAATTAATAGGTTATCGAGCAGTACGCAATATAACGGTATTAATCAATAATCTTGAACAGCTAGACCAAGTAATGAATACAGGACTCACCGCGGGAATCGATCAAATGGGTAACATTAATTTGAAAGTGGCCAATGAAATGAGCTATAAAACCCAAGCGAGACAACAGGCTATAGATCAGTCAAAGTCTATCGCTAGAGAGCTTGCTAGAGCCTATGACGCGCTTGGGGGCAGTTGTTCAGATCAACTATCAGGGATCCGACGTCCAATATCCTAGACCTCTTATGAAAAGTCAACGATCAGCAATGATGATATCAGATTCTAAGCCGGGCATTTATTCACACGACAACATCAAATTCAATGACCGTATTAACGTTGTCTTTGAATTATTAGTCCAGGAATAATGAACAAAAAAATGCGGCATGGTTAGAACCTATGCCGCATCTCTTAAACTGGTATGACTTCCAAAGAGCGATTAAGCTTCTTTCTTAGCAGCACCAAAACGCTTGTTGAAGCGATCAATTCGACCACCAGCATCAACAGTTTTTTGCTTACCTGTGTAAAACGGGTGACAGGCAGAACAGACATCTAGATAGATGGCGTTAGCGCGAGTTGAGCCTACTTTTATAACATTGCCACAACTGCATGTTGCAACTAATTCGTTATAGTTTGGGTGAATATCATTTTTCATCTTATACTCCAAGTTACGAACCGCCACCTCATCTTTAAACTGGTAAAATCATGCCGCTAAGCTGTCCAGTTTGTGCAAGGCACGGTAGGCCATTTCTAATGAGCGCGGATTTTAGCAGAAACTAATTTAGTTACAACAGGAATTATTGATTATTTATGGCTGAAGATAAGCCT
>Ga0209830_10000048_pt1 | contig 135485 bp, 98 predicted proteins | sample ArcticOcean_MG_C_12_FD_187439 | JGI IMG/M metagenome (GOLD analysis project Ga0209830, IMG submission 187439) | Marine microbial communities from western Arctic Ocean - ArcticOcean_MG_CB8_130 (SPAdes) (version 2) | ecosystem: Environmental > Aquatic > Marine > Oceanic | place: Arctic Ocean...
TCACGTACCAACGGTGTAGTCATCCAGGTAAGCAAGTTGAGCATCGGTCAGTACGTCAATACTGAAACCGAGCGTCTCAAGTTTGGTTGTTGCCAAGTCTTGGTCTTGCTGCTTTGTGATATCATAGACTTCCTTACCCATTGAAGCGCCTTCCTTTGCCAAGCGGCAAAGTGAGAGGAATTGGTTTGCAAAGGACATGTCCATCACTTCTGACGGGTGACCTTCTGCTGCTGCAAGATTGACCAAGCGGCCACGTGCAAGCAAGAAGATACGTCGACCGTCTGGCATGAGGAATTCCTCATTGTTTGGACGGATGGTTCGAACGGAGGTTGCACGTTCTTCGAGGTCAGTGATCTTGATTTCACAATCATAGTGGCCTGTGTTGGCGATGATGGCACCGTCTTTCATTGAATCAAAGTGAGGACCAAAGATGACATCTTCCATTCCAGTAGCGGTGCAGAAGATATCTCCAATCTTAGCAGCCTCTTCCATGGTCATAACGCTGTATCCTTCCATAACTGCTCGAAGAGCAGGGAGAGGGTCAACTTCAGTGATGACGACATTTGCACCCATTCCACGGGCACGCATTGCCAATCCACTTCCACAGTGGCCGTATCCTGAAACAACGAATGTTTTTCCAGCGATAAGAACCGAGGTCGCACGTAGAATTCCGTCAATGGTTGATTGACCGGTTCCGTAGACGTTGTCGAAGTCCCACTTGGTGACTGCATCGTTAACAGCAAGAACTGGGTAACGCAAGTCACCAGCAGCAGCCATTGCACGAAGTCGGTGAACACCGGTTGTTGTTTCTTCAGTTCCACCGATAACGCCAGCAGCGTATTCGGATTTGTCGCCGTGAACACGGACAATCAAATCTGCACCGTCGTCAAGAGTGAGGGTTGGTTTGAATTCGAGGGTTCGGTCGATGCACCAATAGAAGTCTTCGTTGGATTGACCGTGCCAAGCGTGGACAGAGTAACCTTCAGAAGCAATCCAAGCGGCTACATCATCTTGTGTTGAAAGTGGGTTACATCCAGACCATGAGATTTCAGCACCTGCTGCACCGATGGTTTCGATGAGAACTGCTGTTTCTTTGGTGACGTGAAGGCAGCCAGCGACGCGCATTCCTGCAAGAGGTTTGGTACGTTCAGCTTCTTCCTTGAGTTTTGCCATGACAGGCATACGGGCTCGTGCCCAGTCAACACGAAGTGCACCTTGTTCTGCTAAGCTCATGTCGCGGACTGTGTAGTTCTCAGTCTTATCCAAGTTATCCATGGCGAGCCCAAATGCTCCCCCTTATTGAATCCCCCGTTAGTAAATAGAGATTCCTCGGAGAGGTTTTCGAACAACGAGTTGAGTTCAACGAATTCGGCTGGTGCTGTTGCCAGTCGTGACGTTGCCATCATTATCGATGATGATCGGTGTTCCTTCTTGCCATCCTGGGCAGTTTGAAGAGACCCAGATACGAGTTGCCCATTCACAAATATCGTAGCCGCCAGAAAGAATTCCTGAGCGCTTGATATAACCGACTTTGACGATATCCTTGTCCTTGGAAAGAACGTTACCAAGTTGTTGGCTTGTAGTACCATGACGCATAGTACTGTTGATGTGTTCCAAAATCTCGGCAGTATTGCGTGGTCGATCTCCTAAGAATTTCTTGATCTTTTCTCTGATTCTGGTTGTTTTCATATGTTATTCCTCCTGTCATGAGGCCGTTTCCCGTAAAGGAGTTCGGCCACTAAGACAGATGACCGAGGGTGCTCATATAACCCTTGCCGTAGAAATCAGCTGATAGTTACAATTGATATACCGTTTGAGTGTTTTTTCCACACCCCTCGTCTCGGATGTAAGTAAAAAGAAACTTTCTCCAGTGGAAATGCGTAACTAATTGTAACTAAGTATTGCAATATACTGCAAGTTTTATCAACAAGCGGCTCTAGCACAGGAACAAGGTGTCTTTTGATGTCAGGAGAAAGGATTCGAAGTGGCCATCAACGCCGAGTCCTGAATTGGCTCATGGATGGCGGAGGCACGGTTTCTGAGATCGCAGAGTCACTGCAACTGCGAATGCCACACGCCTCACTCGCTCTGCGCCAGCTACGTGAACGTCAAGAAGTCAGCCGAGATGAACAAGGCAGCATACGAGGAGCCATCCACCGCCTCAATGGAGCAGGGAGAACCCGTTTAGCAAATGATGCATTGGCACGCACCCGAACACTCCTCACGCAGATCCCACCTCAAGCCGAAGCGATTGTCCTGAGTCAAGATGGACCACACCTCTTACTTGGTTATGTGAAAACCCCTCGCTCACGACTGCTTTCATTGCCAAATCAAGGAATCTCCAGCCAAAAAGATGCCCCTCGATTCTCCACTGGAAGCAAAGGGGGGCGGTGGGCAGTTCAACGCGATGAACAAATTCGATGGTACACGCTTTCCGATTTGCAATTGACTGATGCGCCCAGAACACAAAATTTACGAGGGACTCTTGAACAGTGGACTGAAGAAGTCGACCGCATTGGAATTCTACATGCAACTCTACTCGATACCAGCCGAGAATGGTTACTCAGCCCGGGGACCTGGTATACTGAGCCTGAATCACCACCACCTTTACCCAATGCCTTGATACAAGGCGAATACGTACTTGGCACTGCGACTGGAACAGAAATCGCAATATCCCCTCAACACGGGATTCACGCTCACCTCCGTTTACCAGTAAACAGGGCCATGGCGCTCAATTCAGTACGGAAAAACGCTCTTGTTTTTGAAGAACGCCCTCAACAACGAATGTCTCGATATTTACCACACGAGGCACTTTACCATTGGCTAAGAGCTCGTCATCCTCGCCTAAGTGAAGAAAAATTGAGCCGTAAAAATGAAGAGTTACGAACCTATTTACTCCAAACCGATGGGGGTTCTCCATCAATTGCCCTCCAAAGACAATTACTTGCAGATTTTGGGATTGTTGAATGGCGAGATGGAAGTACGATCTCGAATATTAATTTCTCAGGTATATCAAATACAGGAGCTCTCGCATTATTTGAATGGTTTTTCCAAAATTCGACTGAAGAATGCGCTGTTGAATGGCCATACCCTCTCGATGAGAATCGTCGTATTCTTGAGAGAATGCTATCCTCAGGTCGCTGTCGGTTGCTGATAACCTCTCATGGAGACTATTCGCCTCTCATCTCAGCCACATCTGTTATTCGAACTCAAAAGACGTTGATGAAGGCAGCAATAAGTCTTGGGCGTGGAAAATTGTTGCCGCTTTCATTACTTCAATCAACTGCTGGACCATCTCAACAGAATATGCATGAAGAGATTCCTTCGAGTGCAAATGAACTCTTGGAAGCTTGGAACAATGAAGATGGCATGGAAAGAGAATTATTCACCGGAATTGAACTCGATACCAACCGACAAAAATCTATTTGGCATGCTCTTTCAAACTATCCCGAAGGAGATGAAAACTGGGCGAATCTCAATGAAAGCACCTACCCGTTGGCTGCTTGGATTGCTACACCTCATCAGCATCGAACTTCACGTTGGATTCGATTACGATCAATTCTCCCGAATGGGTGGGCGGATTTACTACCGATTGAACTCTGTGAAACTGCTACACTGATCAGTGCAATGCCGAAGGGTTCCGAAGAATGGAGCCTTCAAGCATTGGAAAAGACGCGTCAGCGATTCACCAATAACGTCGAATCAATACTCAAATACGAATCATTCTTTCAAGATGAGATTCTTGGTCCTTGGATGGCTACGGCCGTCTTACTTGCATCAGGGCAACTTCCCGAAGAATTCCACCCCCTTCTCGAACAAGCGTGTAGCCTATGGGTTGATGCACCTCGACAACCGAAACAAGTATTGGAATCCCTATTTCCGATCGGTATGACTTTGTCAAGTCATGTTGAGGAGTGCCTGATACAATGCAAAGCTGCAGCAAAGGTACATCCGCATGACTCTATACTCTCTCTTTGGAGTACATTGCTGGAGAACATGGAATCAAATGAACCAATTACTCCGGAATTTCTTCGTAAAGTCATGACCAAACTTCCATCGGATTGGTGGAGAGCATGGGCAGGCGATTGGTTACAGGTTCAACTCACATCCTCATCGGGCCGCCGATGGTTGGCAGCAACACCGCTTCCATGGCCAGCACTTTTAACGCGGCCTGCAGGTGAACGTGGTGGATTACCTGCATGGCCGACCCCGTATCCTTCAGGGCGAATTGGCCTAGATGAAGTACTCCACATCCTACTCCTCGAAGACAAAAAAGGGAAACCTGCACTGTTAGATGTCTATGATATGCTGGCAACTTCAGAACGTCAAGAACCAGTTCATTATGGTCGTACGCACCCACTTGTCGGTTGGTTAGCACGTTCTGTAGAATCTTGGCCACCCATGGGTCTCGAAGTACTCAGCCAAGGCGAACCCGAAATCGGAGCATTACTGTATGCCCGTTCCTTTGCATCGAAATTAGAATAATTCGATGACTTGAAAAGGGGTAGGCCGCAGGAATCAATTGCCGTACCCGCAACATCTGGCAGAGCTACTGTGAAAATTGCTGTGAAGTCCGATACCAATGGTACGGTCCGCTATCGAAGACTGAAGTGACCCTTCGGGGAATGACCTTCGGTGCAAGGCGGTAAACCAACCGGTAGGTAATGGGTCCTCGTGCGACGTCAGGATGAACACGAGACAACCAACCAACTGGACAGCATAAACCCTGACGCTGGGTCAGGCCCTCGAGCTTCGCAATGAAAAGGGCCGTTACGCGTCGGGGTACAGCTTCTCGTTCAATTATGTTCTATGCCAAATCGCATTGCTTGACTCTCAAACAAGCGATGCAATCAAAGAGCCGTTCAATTCACCTCGCCTTATGTCCTCTGCTCGGCGTTTTCGCTGCTGCCTTGTTGGAGGGACATTTGACCGACTTCATGCCGGTCATCGATTACTACTCAATGCAGCAAGCAAAGATGCTGATGCTGTTGAGATCCATATCACCTCAGATTTGATGGCAGAAGATAAATCACCATTTGTTCAATCCTTTGATGACAGAATGGATGAATTGCACAATTGGGGTGAACGGATACAGGATTGCAAAATCTCAGTTCATCAACTCAATGATGCCTATGGGCCTGCTCGACATCACTCTACCGCAGATGCAATTGTTGCAACTGCAGAAACAATTGGCATGTGTGTATTCATCAATGAAGAACGAATAAAGAATGGATTGGCGCCATTGCATGTTATCGAAGTGATGCACCTCGATGCCATTGAAGGTGGAATCATCAGTTCTTCTGCAATTCGAAACGGGCATATGGACCAAGAAGGTCATCCATGGATCCCTCGGAAGTTACGTGAAAGCCGATTGAAAATGGCCGCAGCCCTCGACCAGGAACTTAAGACGCCCATGGGAATATTATTTGAAGGTCCGGAGGATGACCCAGAGATTGGAATGACTGCAGCATTAGATGGATTGCCTTCACCCCATGGAGCGATTATTACCGTTGGTGATGTCACGACAAAAACCATGTTGGACATGGGCCTCACTCCAGATATTGCTCTTATAGATGGACAAACAAAACGGACAGAACTTGAAGAAAGTCTCAAAGTAAATCCTCAACAATTCCACCATCGAATTCATGCTGAAAACCCTGCAGGTTTCCTCACCCCATCCCTCAACCAAGCGATTGCAACGGCATTATTGGCTGAAGAAACGCTCGTATTGGAAGTCGAAGGCGAGGAAGATTTGGCACCTCTCATCATCCATTGTTTAGCACCAATTGGCACCCTGGTATTGTATGGTCAACCGAAAACGGGTGTTGTTGTTCAATACACAACCCTGGAAGTCAAACAACGATGCCGTTTCCTCATTTCCCTGTTTGAGGTGGTATAATGCCGAATGGAAAGCCCCTCGTTAGCGTCACTGTATGTGTACGAGATGGGGTCGATTGGGTCGATGGATGTTTAGAATCTCTTACTGCTCAAACACATCGACCATTAGAGATCATTGCCATAGATGATGGTTCAAGCGATGGTTCCAAAGAAAAATTACTCGCTTGGCATCAAGAAGAAGGGGAAATCCCAATTCGGATATTCACACAAGATGCCAAGGGGCTATCGGCAGGGCGTCAGTTAGCGCTCAAGCAAACACAAGGTGAATGGGTTGCAATTACCGACATTGATGTTCGTCCTGAGCCTGATTGGATCTCCAATATGATTCTTGAAATCCAGCCAATAGATTCTCAAGAACAAGTTGTAGCAATTACAGGCCGTACTGTTTTTGAGCATGCAGGCGATGTTGTAAGTCGAGTGCGTTCTGTTGAAATCGCAACCAAATACCGTTCACGACCTCGACGGACAAGTCTCGCCAATGGACCCTGCTCCATGTTTAAACGGGAAAGTCTGCTCGAAATTGGTGGTTTTAATCCGACTTGGTATCATGCAGAAGATATGGAAGTAAGCCTCCGACTCATTGCCAACGGGGGCACCATTGTCTATGCACCCGATGCAGTGGTACATCATGTTCCAGAAATTGAATCGGGCCGGTTCCTAGCAAAACGTAGACGTGATGCTCGGGCACATATGCGGATTGTACGCCATTTCCCACGAGGGAAGCGACAGGGGCCTGAGTTGGATTTCATTGGAAGTTCAACATTTGTTCTTACAGTGTTTCCTCTTTGGATTATGGCACTTGCAACAGGAATTCCATTTATTTTCTCTTTCATCACTCAACCTGATTGGACTTGGGAAGACGCCAAATATTGGTGGCAGACACGACTTTTACTGGCAACATTAGGTTTGATGCTCATTCACGAATTCATTCTGTGGCGAGGGCCGCTTGGTGTTGTGAATCGCGGCGCTATCAAACAAGGAAAGTGGTCCCTGTTGACAGTTTTCAAGATTCGAAACCTTACTCTACGATGGAGTATTGCATTATGGCAGGGTTTATTTTTAGGAATAAAGGATGCCGTACGAGGAGCAAACGGTCATCGTAAACTGTTTGGAAAGAACAAGAAGTGAGTTCAATCTAAGTTGTCATTGCCTTCGGGGGCATTTGCTGCCATCAAAAGTGCAAGTCCAAAAGCGATGAGAGCAATACTTACTGAATAGACACCAATATCGATCCAACCGCAGTACATAATTCCGTAGAAGAAGTAAAACACAATTCCAAGCAAGAGAGACCAAGCTCCGAACAGTTTGTTCCAACCGCCAGTCTCAGGATCAACCAGTGCCGGCCATGTATCATTGACGAGTAATCCTTGGAACCAACCAGCGAGTCCTAATTCATCATTGTTGATCGTTCGGAAACCAATACCAGAAATCGCCACACATAGGCCGATGAAGATAAAATCAGAAAGAACGAATTGAAGTGAACTGGATTTCGGTTCAAATGCATCGTTGGTGGCTTCGAGAGTAAACAAACCGCCCCATGAAAGGTGGTAGTTCGGGTGAATATTACCAGTGATGTTGAGAATTGCAAGGAATATTCCGAGCATACCAAGCCAGGCATACCAGTTTGCCATAATTCGTGAAGGATTCATTAGCATCGAAACTACGCTGTTGGTAGGGTCGCTCTCTTCTGTGCTCATGAACTCGCCCACCTGCCTTTTGGATATAAGAACACCGAAGCCTCAAGATTTCTCATTTTTCCAATCTCACGGCTCAAAGTCGTGTTTGATGTCGATAAGGACGAGTAAATACTTCTTCCATTTCGGATTCGGATTCAATCATGATTGTCTGAGGGTCGACGTTTTGAGGAATACAGGAATTAATCTGCTTTGTTCGCCCATATCGCCCTTTACTGATTGTTCGAGCAGTGATCAAACCGAGCATATCGAGGTTGGAAATCAATCCGGATACTCGGCGTTGTGTCAATGCATTATACCCGATGTAACGGCATGCTTGTTGATAGACATCATACACTTCTCCGGTTTGGATATTGCGAAGGCCATTCTTTTCATTCAAAAGAACTGAAGCAAGAACTAATTTTTGCTGACTTGGCAAAGAAGAGATCACTGGAATCATTTGGTCTCGCTCGATTTGATGTTGAGCCATTCGAACATGTCGTTGTCCAACTGTTTCGTCTCCATTTTGCTCGGCTTTCTCCGTGGAAACACGAAGTAAATCGAGCGCACATCGTGCATCGCCATGTTCTTGCGCAGCGAGTGCTGCACACAAGGCAATAACGCCATCATCGAGAACTTCCTCTTTCAAAGAACCTTCAGAACGTTGTCGCAAAATATCTTGCAACTGCTCTGCATCATATGGATTAAACACGACATCCAATTGTCCAAGTCTTGAACGGACACGAGGGTCGAGGAAATCAGTGAACTTGAGGTCATTTGAGATTCCGATAACACATGTTCGAGCAGATTTGAGTGAAGCATTTAGGCTCGTCAGATTATACAGGAGGTCGTCGCCTGCTTTACGAACTAAATGATCAATTTCATCCAATACGAGAATGAAGACTCCACCTTTTTTGTCCATTCGACGGACAAGTTCTCCAAATACTCGGTCGGTTGGCCAGCCAGTAAATGGAATCTCATCGATTTCATGCTCCTCACGCAATGAATTACCAAGATGGCTCAATACTCGGTATTGCGTGTCTATTTGTCGGCAATTCACCATAATGGAACGAACACTTCGATTCTTTTCGGCACCTTTCTCTTCAAGTTGATTGCAGACGTATTTTGTCACAGCAGTTTTACCCGCACCCGTGACACCATACAAAGTCATATTCGACGGTATTTGTCCGTTCAATGCCTCGACTAAATTGAAAGCGATTGCTTCAATTTCTTTGTCTCTGTGAGGAAGGTGTTGAGGTAAGTGGTCGTGCCGGAGGATTTCCTTGTTAATGAACAGAGTCTGACGAGAAAGAAAATCGTCGAAAATGTTTCTGTTCATGTTGGTAGCCTCTTTCTCATTTGCATTATCGAACGGATGCTGGGGACGGCATTGCGCGATAATGTGCGTTAGTCCGAGTCCCCCTCATAAGCATGACCGTTCGGAGCAGATGGTGATAGTGTTTTGATTCACTAGAATAAAAAATTTATACATTATAAAGGGTCCATGTTTATATACGAATTTTTGTAAAAATAACATAAAATCTTGCCGTATTCCGGATATTCTCAAAAGAGAATTGTTCTCGATGACTAGATTTCTAAAATCCAACCATCGGGTTCAAGAATCAACCGAAGACCATCCTCAGCATGATGGACATTCTTTGGATGGACTGGATAGACATCGGTAACCGTTGGATTAGGATTGAAACCAGGTTGATCGATGAAGGTATGCGTGATGATGAGAGGGATATGTTCAGCCCGTTGAGCAAGAGATTGAATATCAGAAGGTTTGTGATGATGGTCTGAATCAACCCATTCCGGTAAACCCATCTCCAGAATGGCCATATCAGCCAACAGAATTTCATCGTACAAGCTATCACATGGGCCCGAATCTCCACTGTGAACAAAGCTACCAAATTGACCTGCATTGAAATGATAGCCATACGGGTCAACTGATTCATCGTGATGAACACGGAATCGTTTCCAAGTTAAGCCAGATGAGAGGGAACCCTCTGATTCAGTCCGCCACTCAACAGTAGCAAAGATTTCCTCAAGACTTTCGGGATAAGCCAATTCACATAAATGCCACAAATGTTCTTTCACACCTTCCGCAGCAACAACTGTCAGTGGTTTTTGCATTTCTCGATCTGAAATATACCGGCGTTCAAGTAAAAAAAATGGGAATCCAAAGACATGGTCTCCGTGAATGTGGGTGATGAAAATCGTTTCGATTTCACTCAGTGGCACTCCTGCTCGACGTAAACTTGCCATTGCTGTTGGAGGGCAATCAATCACATGTTTGCAATCAATCATCGCAAAAGAATGGTATCGTCCATATGGCATGAAGGCATTGCCCGTTCCGAGCATCTGAATCTCCTGCGCCATGGTGGTCGCTGAAGGTGATTGCTCTTTTCTTCATCGGTTCGCAAAACATATCTTGATAGGTACATCATTCAATTTCGATTCATGCCAGAGGGGCCTGAAATTCGGCGTGCTGCAGATCGTTTGGGTAAGGCCTTGATTGGTCGCAAGATTGTACACTCCAACCTTCCGTACTCAACATTCATTGGCCGTGAGCATTTGATACAAGATCAAATTGTCGTTAATGTGACAAGTCAGGCTAAGGCCATGTTGATTCGCTTTGAAAACGGTTGGACTATGTACAGTCATAACCAACTGTACGGGCGCTGGACGGTCAACTTGGTATCGACTAAGACTCGAATGAAACGAACTCTACGAGCCGAACTCTGTACCGAAAAGCATGCGGTTCGTTTATGGTCTGCTACGGACATTGATTTGATTCCAACAGCAGAAGAGCCTCTGCATACGTTCCTGTCCAAACTTGGACCCGATGTGTTGAATGAGAAGGTAACAGTAGACGACCTCTATACTCAACTTTCATCAAAGAGATGTTTCCGTAAAAAAGCGGCAACCCTGATGTTAGAACAACGTAGTTTCGCTGGCTTGGGTAATTATTTGCGTTCTGAAATTCTATTCTCAGCAGGCGTTCATCCTGACGACCGCCCATGTGATGTGCCAGAAGCAACATTGAGAAAATGGGCTCATGCCATCAAAAGCGTCACGGTACAAGCGTATCAAACCGGTGGAGTCACCGTTCCCGAGAGTGTAGCCAAAGCAGGGAAGCAACGTGGCGAGGCGAGGCGGTCATGGCGACATTATGCGTTCTGTCGGAATGAACGGCCATGTCTCAAATGTGCAACATTAATCGTTCGACTTAGGTATGGTGGTCGCAGACTTGACCACTGCCCAACGTGTCAAGCACCTCACCGGTGAGTCATTGCTCATCAGGGCGTAAGGTGCGACCGTTCGCCAATGCATCTTGAACCATCAAAAAGGTTTGATGGTCGAGACTGCGTTGTTCATCGCTTCTTTTTGCAACATTCTTCATGGCCATCGAAAGACGATAATTGCCCACAAATGCAGGTGAATGGCGGTCAAGGTAAGCCCAATACAAACGAGAAATAGGACATGTTTTTTTCGGATGGAAATCGCATTTTTTGCAATGGTTACTCATCCGGTTGATGTAAGCAGAGCCCGCAATGTAGGGTTTTGTCATCATCGCTGAACCAAGCGCAAAGGTTCCCATGCCCAACACGTTTGGCTCCACAACCCAATCATAAGCATCAATGAACGCGACATGGAACCAATCGGTAAGTTCTCTTGGATGAACATCGATGAGGTGGGCAATGTTGCTCAACACCATCAGTCTCGGTATGTGGTGAGTCCACCCTTCATCCATGACTGAAGCGACTGATTCATCCAAACATGCCAAACCGCTTTTCTGTCCCCAATATGCTTGAGGGAGGGGGAAAGTTTGTTCGAGGTGGTTGGGGTGTGGTTCATTGCCCAACGGAGCCGATTCGAACCAATTTGCATCTCGTCGTGAAAGCGAACGGTTGACTTCAAGGGTCCGGAAACCGTCTGTGACGACGTGGATATGATGGACGTACTCACGCCAAATCAACTGTCGAAGAAAGCCTTCGATATTGTTGAGTTCAGCCGTACTTTCAAGGGCCAAGTGAATCGCCTGTACGGGCATGATTCGGTGAATATTGATCAATGAAGCCAAGCGGGTGTGGAACAAACCACGACTCTCTGTTGACATGGCATCTTCGTAGGTGCCAAAATGAGTCAAGCATTGTTCAGCAAAGTTTCGTGCTTGTTCGATGTCAGCACTCGATGTTGGAAGTTGACTGAAATCAACACGGCCGGGATGTTCTGAAAACACACGACGGATGACTATCGCCACTTCCTCATCAATTTCATCCACTTTGTAAGTGGGCGTAGTGGGAGCCGGTGGATCTCCTTTCCAGGGACGACGATTCGCTTCATCAAAACTATACTTCCCGCCCATTGGTTGACCATCTTGCATTAACCATCCAGTGTTCTTCCGTACAGTTCGGTAGAAGGGGTCCATTCGGAATGGAGGTTGTTCTCCAACCGCGTCGGTAAACCATGCCTGGGGAGTGAGCCAACCGCAATGCGGGTGGACAATGAGGTCACCTTGCTCCACCAGCGACTGAACTTCGATGCGGGTCGACCGTTCAGCGTGTTCGATGCAATGGATTGCCCCCAAGTCACCACGCAGCGAGGACAGTGTTTGTGAATAGTCTTGTTTCGAAATAACATAACGGACTTGGTAACCACTCGCTTGAGCCTCTAATGCAAAATGTCGGAGGTTCGAGAGTATGAAAGCTAGTTTTTGTTTGTGATACGGTCGTGAACGTCCTTTCGATTCAGATTCGATGAGTAGAATTCCAATCGACCCGATTCGCTCGTGAATTCCCTTCAAGAGTTCGAGGTTGAGTTGATCGTAACTCAACCACACCCATGCAGTAACAGGTTCTACGGGAGCAAGAATTCGTTGCGCAAAGCCGCTCTGGGAAGAGGTTGAACTAAGGTCAATCATACAATCAAACCTGGAGATGGACAACGACGGCGTTTGCAACTGCTTCAGCCGACAGCAACGCACCTTCTACACTTCCGTGCAGCATATGGTCGCCACATTCGAAATCTTGAACTTGAGGTGTGGCGAGAAGAGGGCGCTCACTCCCAACCTCGGGAAGAGCGTGTTCGATGTGTTGGATGGCTAACAATCGCCAATTCAATGATGTATTTGGAAACCATACTTTGGCTTCCTTTCGAACCGCCTCTTCTATTTCAGGAGCCTCAGTGAGTCCGAGTGAATCTGCGCGCCCACCTACCACTGTGATGGTCACTAATGAACGCCCAACGGGTGCATATTCCGGTTGAACATCGGAAGGCACAGCAAGATGGGCTATGAGGCCATCATTGATTTTAACATCGCCATTGAGTAAGACGTGTCGGCTCTTGAGAGGTGAGTGTTCAGCATCAAAGTGCAATGTCCATACATGCCGTTTTTCATTAATTTGATTGGCGTTAAAAGCACGAACGATTGCATCAAATGATTTGGTTTGGCCATTGATGTCAAGGGTGATGTCATCGATGATTGAGACATCGGAATTCAAGTGAATTCGGTCTTCTCCTAACCTTTGAGCGAGTTGATTTGGTGCAGCGACAATACCTCCGCGTGGCAATACCATGTTCCCTTTCGACATCATTCGGAAGACAAAACGAAACATTCGTTCATTCGTCCGCAAATCATCTTCAAGGAAAATACCGCTAAAAAGCGGATGGAAAAAGCGCTGGATTATGCTTTGAGAGAATCCTTGTTGTTTCAAGTAGGAAAGAGCATCCTTGTTCCCGCCTTCAAACACTTGGTCTGTCTTGCCTTTTGTCACAGCAAAGCGGAGGCGTGCGACTCGTAAGAGGTCAAGAGGGGAAGCAAAGCGATTCATGCCACTCAAAGCGCCCTGTATCGGCCTTCGGAACGGATCTGCCATTCGCCAAAACTTAGCCTTCTTCTTTTTCTTTTGAACAATGATTGCCCCTGGTTCGAATGCTTGAGCACCGAGCTTTTCGAAATCAAATGTTCTTTGAGAAGTGGGATAAGCGGTTTGCATGACATGAAAACCGTAGTCAAGCAAGAAGCCGTCGACCTTTTCGGTTTTCATCCGACCACCTACATGGTGCTCGCGTTCATAGACATGAACATCAATTCCTGCTTCTTTGAGGAGCAGGGCGCATCGCAGACCTGCTAATCCTGCCCCGATAACAGCAACAGACTTCTTCATCGAATCCCTCAAATATTCAGTTTTGTTTTGAACTCTTCTAAATATGGCCCCATTGATTGTATGAGGAGTGCGTCAGGATGGGTACGAATAACCAATCCATCAAGATACATGAGTGCTCGAATAATTGGGAAGGCTTCTTCTCCAAAATGAGCACCTGCATGTTCAACTGCAGCCCGAACTGTTCGCATCATAATACGAGTCAAACTTTGTTCTCCAACCGGTTTGAGTTCAAAATCATGATAAATCTCTTCCATTGTGGCGTAGTACTTTTCTAATTTCTTTTTATTCGGAGGTAATTCAGTCATGGTGAGTAAGGCAGTGAATGCTTCATGTCGCTCTTGTCGAGAGAGATGGTCAAAGAAAGTGAACAATGAATGTGCCACATGTTTTGGTGCGTGACAAATAGCACCGTTATCAATAAAAACAAATCTCCCATTCAAATCAATAATGCAGTTGCCGGGATGTAAATCGCCATGGAATGTTCCAATCCCAAACAAATATGCACCGTGAATCCTGAAAAATTCTAACAGGAACTCCCAGCTCAAAGACTTGGTTTCAATACCTTCTTCCAGCGACATGCCTTCAATAAATTCTGAAACGAGTATATCCTGATTCGAGAGTTCGGGATAGTAGATGGGGAATCGCAGTAACGGCATATCAAAGTCTTTTGAGACAGAAGTCTGAATCTCCTTTAATTCAGCAGCCCCTTTGATTTCATTACGGAGGTCAAGTTCACGCAACGTGTAATCTGCAACGTGATTGATGAGCGCCATTGGATTCCCTACTTTACGCAATTTAGGAGCAAAGATGAGGAAAATACGCAACCATCTTCGCATACGAACTACTTCTTTTTTGAATTCGACTGCATTCGCTTGCTTGATGAATTTGATAACAACTTCTTCACCTGTTTTCAAACGACCACGGTGAACTTGACCGACTGAAGCTGCTGCAAGTGGTTCATCATCTATGAAATCAAACGCATCAGCAAAACCGGCTGGCGCCTTCGATGCAATTGTTTCATGGAGGTTTTCGGATTCAATCGATGCAGCGTGTTGGTACAGTTGTTGCAATTGACGACATTTCTCAACCCCGAGTAAGTCAGGACGTAAGGCGAAGATTTGAGCGAGTTTCACTGCAATGAGGCCCTGGCGTTGAATCCAGTCAAGATCTGCAGGTTTCTTGCGAAGTATTTGGCGCATAAACCGAAAGAATGTGAACATTCGCATATCTTCGACTGTGAAGGAGAACTTATCAAAGAATGTTTCTCAATCCGTATCTTCATCGGAGTCATCCTCGATGAAAATCAGGGTATAGCGCCATGTTGGACCGTCTGCATCTTCAAAAGATTCTCGACGGACTCTCACGTTTCCAGTGGATGGATAACGAGCCATTAACGCACCTTCAATAATTCCATCATCGAGTTCCCAAAGAGGAAGTGAATTTTGATTGTCCATCACTTCTGGATGGGCAAGTTTGACGACAATATGGAAGAAGGGATCGCTGTCATAATCTAATTCTCCTAATCCAGCATGTTCCCACCAATCCATAAGTTCGCTAAGGAATTCAACATGACCTTCAATTTTCCTCAAACTGAACGTCAATTCTTCACCGATGCGTTGGCCAATTTGACGCAGCATTGTATTCATATCAATACCGAGTTGCTTGAGACTTTGCACAGTTCCACCTTGAAGTGCTGTTCGTGCTTGATTTATTTCTCGAGTTGATGCTAAGAATAATTTTGGATTGAAAGGTGTATCTGTTTCAGGTAACTCCGCATTCACTCCAAGAGCATCTCGGAATTGGTCGAGGAATGAACCTTTACCAATTGTTAATCGAAGTGGGTCGACAATTCGTTCTTCCGTAAATCGCTTTTTAGCACTCTCAAAGTCAACAGCCTCACTCCAGATGGCTGAAACAAAATCGGAATGTGATGAATTAAACACATCTGAATGAATGACAAGGGCCGCATCATCTCGCCCTCGACCGACCGGGTTCTCTTCAACGTAAAGAAATTGAATGACTTGATTCGAATCTTGAAGAAGCCCAAGTGAACTAATTTCATCTGTGTGACGGACTTCAATCGACTCGTCGAGTTGGTCATAAAAACGGACTGTGCGGCGGTCGAGTTGAGCAATAACCGTCACGACAACACCTCTTTGAGCTGCTGAGTTTACTTCTTCGAGTCCTGATGAACGACAAAGATGGAGGATTCCAAAACGACCTAAAAGAAGGATAAGGCGTTCTTCTGCTTCATCTGCAAAATTCGCTATTTTCTTGTGAATATGTTCTCGACCTTTCAGGACCGCAAACCGTGCATTCGTTTCATCTGAATTCGTTTGTTCCTCTTTTTCATAATCAGGTTTTGCACCGGACATGAGTTTTTCAAAAGATTGGCTGGTTCGGTCAATGCGTTCTCTTTGATCTTTTATCAAACGCTTGAATAAAACAGGTAAAGAAGAACATGAAAAGCGCATTGGCCGATCTGCAGTTACATTTACCAAACCAATTTCGGTCAATCTGGAAAGGGAATTGTATGCATCCAATCGGTTTGTACCGAGTTTTTTTGCCAATTCGCTGGCCTTGAGTTCTTTAGAGGATGAAAGGATTTCAACTGAGCGTGCTTCACGTTCAGAAAGTCCTGCATCTTGGAACAGTTCTGCCCAATTCATTCAATTTTCCCTCCAGATGAAAGTGCACTGAATGCATCGAGAATTCGAGCGACGTGCCGTCGTGGGCGGAACAGCCAATCATAGCAATAGTGAACCGTTCGGTCTGGCCCGATGAGGAATGAAGATTTTGTAGGGAATATTCCAAGATGAAGTTGCACACCATAGGCGTTGGCAACTTCACGTTCAGGATCGCTCAAGAGTGAAAAAGGAAGGGCATGTTGAGATTTGAATCGGCGATGGTCTTCAAGTGAATCTTGACTAATACCGATAATTTCGACGGGTGGAGTGAGTGACTGGAACAGATCATACTGTTCCTTGAAAGTAAGACAGCCGCGCTTGCAAGTAGGTGAACCGTCTTTTGCATAGAAAAACAAAACTTTCCATTTGCCGTCATAATCTGCGAGTGAAACTGTTTCGTCAGTTGAAGACATCAAGGTAAAGTTTGGTGCTTTCTCATCTACGAGTTTACTCCCCATACATACTCCTCGATGATATTGCATGTAAATTGATACTATGCTCTGTCTGGAATTAAATGCCCCATTCTCTTTGCTTTTGTAGAGAGATAGTGGCTGTTTGTTTGGCAGCGGCCGGTGATGTGTGGGAGACGTTCTTCGACTGTAATCCCATTCGAGCGAAGACCTTCCACTTTGAGTGGGTTGTTTGTCATGAGACGTACGTTTTCAACTCCGACCTTCTTCAGCATAAAAGCACTAAAGTCGTATTCCCTCGCATCTGCCGGCAAATTGAGAGCAAGATTCGCATCGAGCGTATCTAATCCACGATCTTGTAATGCGTAAGCACGTATTTTTTGTTCAAGGCCAATTCCACGTCCTTCTTGACGCATGTAGAGAATTGCCCCACATCCTTCTTCCTGGATACGAGCCATGGATGCTTGAAGTTGAGGTCCACAATCACACTTGAGAGAGCCAAATGCATCGCCTGTAAGACATTCTGAATGTATACGGATGAGTGGAGCTTTCGTGAGTTCAGTAAGCCCAATTGAGAGAAGGGCATGCTCTGCCCCTTGAGAATCTACAAAAACTCGAATACGGAAATTTCCGTGTTCTGTTGGCAACACGGCATCCGATTGAATGTTCTGTGCAAGGATGTCAAATTGCTTCATATTAACAGATTCTGCAGTTGGGATATAAAGCAATGTATCAAACCTTAAACTTTCAGAAACACTTCTTTATAAATCCAATCTTCAACTCGGGAAACATGCACACCATAGAATGTGATGTTGGAGTTGCGGCAATTGTTCGCAAAGCTCGCAGCATTCTACTGGTCAAAGAAGCTCACGGCCGCTACAAGGGCTGTTGGGGGCTTCCAAAAGGCTATGTTAATCAAGATGAATTACCGAGCCATGCTGCTCTAAGAGAACTTTCAGAAGAATGCACAGTCGATGGAAGAATTATTGGCGTCCAAGCAGTTCGAGAACGGTTAATAAAAGAAATCCCTGCAATATTTATTGCTTACCTTGTCGAATTGCCTGGTGACCAAAAACCCATACCTGGTGAAGAAGTGTTGGAGACTCGCTATGTTCACGCTGATGAATTCGGAGAGTTGAATTGGATCAGTGAGGCAATGCGCTCTATGGCGGTGTCTGCTGTTAATTCCAATCAATCTCTTCAAACAATCGATTTCGAACATCAACAAGGTCATCCTTACATGTTGCACACGGTTTCAAAAACATGGGGCGGGGAAGCATGAATCCAAGGATGGTAGATCGTGTTCGTTCCTGTAACCAAAACCCATTGAATTCTGATGGGAAATACATCCTCTACTGGATGATTGCCAACCGTCGATTCAACTGTAATGCTGCACTCGAATATGCGGCTGAGATGGCAGTTCAACACAATGTCCCTTTACTCGTTTTAGAAGAGATTTCTACAAGTCACAAATTCTCAAACGATCGAATTTGTACCTTTATGGTTCAAGGTATGCTCGAAAACATTCGTATATTCGAAGAAAATAACATCCGTTATATTCCATGGGTTGAAACTCCTTTGAGTGGCCATAAAGGGAAACTGCACGAACTCTCGCAAGAGGCTGTTATGATTATCACCGATGATTTCCCGACCTATTATCCCTTGAAAGCAGTCCGGAATGCCAGTCGCTCAACCAACCGTCGGATGGTAGCGGTGGATTCAAATGGAGTATTTCCAATGAGTTGGACTGACCGTGCCTACCCAACTGCTCATGGATTTCGTCGATTTGTCCATCTGCGCTTCGTTGAATGCATGGAGACATGGCCGCAATTCCATCCAATTCCAAAAGACGAGGATTTATCAATGAAAGACGAACTCTTTGAACAATTATCTTCCGACTGGGATATCAAAGTTACTCCATTTGAATGGCTGTGGCGGGTCGGAGAAAACGGTAGTTCTGGGCGTGAAGCATTATCGACAATAAATATTGATCATTCAATTCCTGCTGTATCGCAGTCACAAGGTGGACGTAGTACCGCTGTTCGAATGTTGCATGAGTTCCTGTCAAACCGTTTGCACAGATATGCAGATGACCGGAATGCCGTCAGTAATCCTGCAACAAGTGGTCTTTCCCCTTGGCTCCATTTCGGACATATCTCAACCATCGAAATCGTTCAAGAAATACTTCAATCAAACGGATGGGACCCTGAAACCATTCAAATGCCACGAAAGGGTTCCCGCGAAGGATGGTGGAATCTCGACCGAGCGGTCGAAGGTTTTCTCGACCAAATAATCACATGGCGGGAACTTGGGTTCAACAATGCCCACCATATTCCTGAGCATGACTCATATGAATCACTCCCCAATTGGGCACAAACAACTCTTCTGGAGCATGCAAGTGATGAACGTATGCAATACACCTTCGATCAAATCAAAGAGGCCGATACGCATGATGAAATTTGGAATGCCGCCCAGCGTCAATTGATACGCGATGGTATTATTCACAACTACTTGAGAATGCTTTGGGGGAAGCGGATTCTAGAATGGGCTCCTTCTCCACAAATTGCAGCAGAATGGATGATTCAACTCAATGACAGTTTCGCACTTGATGGACGAGACCCCAATTCCTATACCGGTATTTTCTGGGTTCTTGGACGCCACGACCGAGCATGGGGGCCCGAACGAGCGATTTTTGGAAAAATTCGCTACATGTCTTCTGCCAATACACGACGCAAGTTTGATCTCAAACCCTACTTGCAAGAATTTCGCTACTGAGGTGAACAAATGGAATATAAGCACACGACACAAGTTGTAACCAATGTTGAAGATACATTTGATTGGCATGAGCGCAAGGGCGCTTTTCGACGATTGATGCCACCTTGGGAGAAGGCCGAACAAGTAGGAGAACTCTCATCCTTAGAAAACGGCTCGCGTTTAACATTCCAAATCCCTCTTGGGCCCATTAAAATGAAATGGATTGCTGAGCATTCAGGCTATAATCCACCTCATGCCTTTGAGGATACAATGATCAGTGGACCGTTCAAGACATGGCATCATGTTCACTCCTTTGTTGAAACAGAAGATGGAGCATGTCGTGTAGAGGATAATGTCCAATACACACTCCCAATGGGAGTTCTTGGCCGTATCTTTGGCGGAGGCAGCATTAAACGCCGATTGAAGCGAATGTTTCGAGCACGACAAATCCGTTTGGAAAAGGACACAAAACGTTACCAAGACTTTGCGCATATGGACCGAAAGCGAATTCTTATTGCAGGTTCATCTGGCCTTATTGGACGTCAATTGATTGCCTTTTTCGATACCGCCGGTCATGAAGTATGGCGATTGGTCAGAAATGACCCTGGTAAAAATCAAATTCAATGGAAGCCGAGTGAAGGGCAAATTAATCCCAAAGACCTGGAAGGTTTTGACGCAGTGATTCATCTGGGTGGAGCCGGAATTGGCGATAAGCGATGGACACAAAAGCGAATGAAACTTCTCGAAGACAGCCGTACACAAAGTACTGAACTTCTTGCCAAAACAATTGCTCAACTCGAAAAGAAACCTGAAGTCTTTATCGTTTCAAGCGCCATTGGATTCTATGGAAATCGTGGAGATGAAGAACTCACTGAAGAATCGGAACGAGGTGAAGGGTTCCTACCAGAGATATGTGATGCATGGGAACGAGCTGCTCAACCAGCCCGAGATGCTGGAATTCGCACCATTCATTGCCGCACCGGTCTTGTCCTCGACGCAACCGGTGGAGCACTGCAAAAAATGCTCTTACCGGCACAACTTGGCGCAGGTGGCCCAATCGGATGGGGTAAGCAATGGTATTCGTGGATGGCAATGGACGACCAAGTCTACGGCATTGATTATGTTATGATGACAAAGGAATGCGATGGAATCTATAATTTCAGTTCACCGAATCCTCTTCGTCAAAAGACATTTGCCAAAGTCTTAGGAAAAGTCTTGTGGAGACCTTCATTCATCCCAGTCCCTCCAATCGGAATCTGGTTTTTACTTGGTAAGATGGGTGTGACACTCGCTACAGATAGTGCCAAAGTACTGCCAAACCGACTCTTGGAAAGTGGCTATGAGTTCCAATACCAAACGCTCGAACCTGCACTTCGAGATGCTTTAGGAAAGTGGAATGACTGATCACTTTTCGGCGTCTTTCTTTCCTTGTTGATAGGCTTCAATGGCTGCTCGAGCAATGGCTAATGGATCGTTAACTATTTGTTGGTCTATCTTCGTTGAACCGAACAATGCATCACCAACCAAGACCGAATCAGTCATAGTGAGTGTTTTTCCATCGCTTTGAGATTGTTCTTCAAAGACCGACTCAAGATTCTCCTTCACCACTTTCATATCTTCAAGTTCTGAGGACTTGTCTTCGAGTTCAGTGTTCAAGACCACCACTTTTTTGTTGGCTTCAACAAGTTCACCTTTCAGACGTTGAGTTTCTTGGCGTGCTCGCTGCATTTCCATCTCTAAGATTTGAATCACAGCATCCATTCGAGCTGGTTCATCAGATTCAATGACTGGTCTATCCTCGGAATCTTGCTTTTCAACCGAAGCAACACCGGTTATTTGGGATGTGAGAAGGGAGCTGGATTCATCGAAGATTGGACGATCAAAATATGGGAAGAGGGAGTAACAAACATAGACAACCATGAATGCATAGTACGCCAAGAGAGCAGTTAAGACATATTCGTAAAAAATTGGTAAATCAAATAAGTCAGTGGATATTTTATACGTATCTTTGAAACCACCATCAAATAATTCATACGCAACAGCAGCCAGTGTCCCCAAAGTCACTAAAACAGAGGTAAACAAGAGTAATGGAGATGTAAATTGCTCTACAATGGTTGGGTAAAGGGGTTCAATCGGCACAGGTAAATCAACTCGACCTTCTGAAACGCATTGCGGGTCGAGAGCGAGCATTGGTATAAGGGCAGTTTCGGCTTTCCTTTTATTGAATTGTAATTCAAGCGAACGTATTTGTCGATAGCCTCTGCCCAAAAGACCGAGTGATAACAAAGATGCTACAGCAAAAAAGCCGATCCAAATCCAAGGTCCATCGGCCATGAATGGATGGTCAGATGAATATCCATCGAACATTGTGGGACCATCTGTATCAAAATACATTCCATTTACATTGTATTCACAATCACTTGCTTGGTGTGATGAAACTGAACGGCATTGCTCCCTCTCTTCTTCGGCAAAATCAAATAGTGCATCATTCCAAGCCCAATGCAAATCCACTGAAACAATGAGCATAAAAAAGACGATCAATACGCAAAAAATCGAATTGATTGTCCCCGGCAATTCTCGCTTATTAGCAATGAGGCTGTAAATTGGAATTTTGGTTTCCTTTTTCCCCTCTGTTTCTGCTCTGTTGAAGATGCTATACAATAAATACATAACAACTCCAATCAAAACCAAGGCTTGAAGAGAAAAGGTAGTTGAGTTCATAAAATCAAGTATTCGTGGAGGACAACCCTTTTGAGGATTCCTCTAAAAGAAAGGGTTTTGTGGGATATTAGTCAAGACTCGGTGAAAGGAGTGTCGAAAAAGCGACTTGCATTTTTCGATAAAAGTTGAGCGTCAAACGACGACTTAACACATCGCCATTACGTCGTACTGCTTCATCCAAGATTGCATTGTAAGCCATACACATCAAACGAGGTGAACGGCGAGCATCTTTGTCCAGCAACGGCAAAAGTCCGAGTGCATTCTTGCGATGGGCATGAATGTGGTCGATATAGTGACGCATGAAATTTTGCCACGCTTTGGTTCCGGCAAGGGTAGAATCACGAAGGTCAGAGTGGCTAATTCCAAATTTGGCAAGTTCTTCAGAAGGGATGTAGATACGGTTACGAGACAAATCTTCTTGAACATCTCTGAGTACATTGACGAGTTGAAGAAAAATGCCCATTTCCACGGCATTTCGGCGAGCATTTGGATCAGAGTAGCCATAAATTTCGATTAAACAAAGACCAACTGTTGAGGCAACACGGTAGCAATAGCGGCGTAAATCCTCAAAGCGTTCGTAAGTGGTTTCAAACAAGTCATCTTCCATGCCATTGATAAGTTCATGAAGATGAACAATTTCAATAGGATACCGTTGCAATGTATCTGCCAGAGCAATGAATACCGGGTCTGTCATTTTCACACCTGTTTCAATACCATCTAACTTTTCTCGGAATGAAAGTAAGGCTCGGAGACGAATAAAGTGCTCTTCTTTCGAATATAATGTATTAAATGTTCTTTCCTCGAGTAAGTCTTGACAATGCTTTTCAGTTAACAAATCCAAATGGCTCAAATCTTCATCAGGAAACCAATCACCATCAACAATGTCGTCAACTCGGCGACAAAAAGCATAGAGCGCATTGACTGATTTTCTTTTTGACTCCGGAAGGTATCTGAAAGATCGGAAAAACGAGGAAGATGCTCTCCTCGCTATGTGTTCACATTCAGTATAAGCAAGTTCAACGTGTTCACTAACACTCAAATCGGTTTCATCACTAAGAAGGAAGATTGACGACACATGATTCACCCAATGATTACATTCCACGCCTATTCATATTTGAAGTGTGGTTTTTTAACAACGACAAAAAAGCGGTCATCAAGCCAATTGAGTCCAATCGACATCAGCTTCAGCCATCTCAACATCTTCGACATCCATTTGAGCGAGTTGAAGTTTTCCGGAGAGTTCATCGTTCACTGCATGCCAATAGGAATATGCCTCGATCACCCAAATTCCAGATTCGCGTGTACCGTTACCTGAACCTTTGACACCACCAAACGGCAAATGTGCTTCTGCTCCAGTTGTAGAATTATTGATTCCGGTCATTCCAGCCTTGATTCCGGTTTTGTAACGGTAGGCTTCTAATCGGTCATTGGTATAGATTGCTGATGACAAACCGTAAGGGCTTGCATTGGCAAGGTGGAGTGCATGTTCGAAATCATTTGCCTTACAGATTGTCACTGCTGGGCCAAAGACCTCTTCATTGAAGCATTCCATGCCTTCAGTGACTTCGGTGAACACGTGAGGCCACATGAAGACACCATCTTCAGCAGTTCCGAGGAAGTTTGCTGGTTTGTTGCTACTGGTAATACGACCTTGTCCAAAGATTTGCTTAGCGCCTGATGCGTTACACATATCGACACCTTTGAGGAAATCTTTTGCATACTTTTCAGACAACATTGGTCCATACAAGACTCCATCATGAGCAAGTGAATCTCCAATAGTAGTCGATTCGACTTTTGCCATGAACTTGGTCATGAACTCATCATAAATATCTTTGTGAAGAATCAAATTTCCAAGTGAAGTACATCGTTGTCCAGCTGTTCCAAAAGCACCCCAATAGGCGCCTTCCACTGCGTTATCGAGGTCTGCACTTGGCATAACAACCAATGGATTCTTTCCACCGAGTTCAAGAGAACATGAGACTAAATTTCGTCCGCAAACTTCTCCGATCATCTTTCCAACTTCGGTAGAGCCTGTGAACGAAATCTTATTCACACGGCCTTCATCGACTGCATCGACTAAGAATTGACCTGCGCCACTGCCTTTACCGTGAACCAAATTGATGACACCGTCTGGCAATCCTGCTTCATGCATGATACGTGCAAGAGCGAAGGAGAGAAGTGGTGCGTCTTGTGGACTCTTCCATACACATGTGTTTCCACACATAATTGCTGGAATCATTTTCCAGAAAGGTACGGCTGCTGGGAAGTTGCAAGCATTGATGATTCCACAAACCCCAAGAGGACGGCGGTAGGTGAACAATTCCTTATCTGGCAATTCAGAGTTCACGGTTTGACCGTAAAGGCGGCGACCTTCGGATTGGAAAAACAAACATGTGTCGATTGCTTCTTGAACAGAACCTGCGGATTCTTTGAGAGTCTTGCCAATTTCACGTGTTTCAAGGGCTACAATTGCATCCTTATGGTCCATGAGCAAACGGCCCATGTTACCAATTATTTGGCCACGGGTTGGCGCAGGTGTTGCAGCCCAAGAAGGGAAAGCAGCATGTGCGGCGTCCAAAGCAGCGTGAACATCGTCTCGGGTTGAGAGAGGGAATTCACCCAGCGTATCGTTGAGAATCGCCGGATTGATAGAAGTGAAAGTAGCACCATCACTGGCTAAACTCATTTGGCCGTTGATAATATTGTAGCCTTTAACGGAAGGTTTGCCATTTGGATTTTCTACATTTAGGAATTCGAGACCTGTTTCAAGAACGTGAACCATATCACACCCAACGGAGCGCCCCTCTTGAAATTGATGGAACGATTCAAACGGAAAAAATCTCAAGAATTACCATCGATTTTTATCTTAAGGTTAAAAGGGGGTCGGCGAGAACGAACAGAGAAGAGGCGGTCAGGCCAGCATTAAATAGGCTCGACAGTTCAACAATGGAAGTGAAAATATGGCGAAAGATGAAAAAACAATGTCCTTGCGTGTCTCCAAAGCAATTCCGTCTGATGTAGGCCATGGAAGAGCCCGTATTTCAGGAGAGAATGACCTCGGTTTGAAACCCGGAGATATCGTCGAAATCAAAGGTGAAAAGCGGTCAACTGCTGCTATTTATTGGCGAAGCCGGCCGGAAGATGCAAAGATGGAAATCATTCGTGTTGACGGCATTATTCGCAAGAATGCTGGCGTGAGTCTTGGCGACCGTGTGACGGTGAGTAAAGTTGAGGCAAAGGAATGCACCAAACTCATTCTGTCACCCGTCATGGCTAACAAACAAAAAGTCAAGTTCGGCCCGGGCATCGAAGGTTTCGCTCGCCGTGGTCTTTCCAAGCGTCCAGTCGTTCAAGGAGATCGAATATTTATTCCTGGCATGACCTTATTCGCCGAAGCCTTGCCGTTTGCTGTGATTCAAACCACTCCGAAAGGAATTGTAAAAGTCACCAACGATACCGATATTGTCATCAAAGACGAAGCTGTTGACGATGTGGATGCTGGTCAAACTGAAGGCATTACCTACGAAGACATTGGTGGTATTGGACAACAATTACAAAAAGTACGTGAAATGATTGAACTCCCACTCAAACACCCTGAATTGTTCCGTCGACTCGGCATTGACCCGCCAAAGGGAGTTCTCCTCCACGGACCACCTGGGACAGGTAAGACAATGATTGCCAAAGCGGTGGCTACTGAAGTCAACGCTCATTTCAAGAGTATTAATGGTCCAGAAATCATCTCAAAATATTACGGTGAATCTGAAAAACAACTTCGTGAAATTTTTGATGAAGCAGCAGAAAATGCTCCAGCAATTATTTTTATTGATGAAATCGATTCAATTTGCCCTAAGCGAGAAGAAGTCACTGGAGAGGTTGAACGGCGTGTTGTCGCTCAAATGCTAACGCTCATGGATGGCATGGAAGGACGGGACAATGTCGTCGTCATTGGTGCAACCAATCGAAGAGATGCACTCGACCCCGCTCTGCGACGACCTGGTCGTTTTGACCGTGAGATCGAAATTGGGGTCCCTGACCGTGATGGACGAAATGAAATCATGGATGTCCATACCCGCCAAATGCCAATTTCTGATGACTTTGAAATTGACTGGGTGCTCGATAATACCTACGGGTTTGTAGGAGCCGATTTGGCTGCTCTGGTTCGAGAATCTGCAATGAAGGCTTTGCGTCGCTATCTGCCGGAAATCGATTTGGAAGAAGAAACAGTTCCTCCTGAAGTTCTCGAGAAGATGGAAGTACGGATGGATGATTTCCGTCATGCCATTAAAGACATCGAACCTTCTGCATTACGAGAAATCTATGTTGAAATCCCTAAAGTGACTTGGGAAGAAGTTGGAGGATTGGAAGAGGTCAAAGATCGCCTCAAAGAATCAGTTGAATGGCCACTTACCAAGCCAGAGTTGTTTGAGCACTTTGGCATTAAACCTCCACGTGGAATCGTTCTTTTCGGCGCACCAGGTACTGGAAAGACATTGCTTGCCAAAGCAATTGCTAACGAGGCTCAAGCTAATTTCATTAGTATCAAGGGTCCTGAGATGATTTCAAAATGGGTCGGTGAATCCGAACGTGGTATTCGGGAGATTTTCAAGAAAGCTAAGCAATCGGCACCGGCTATCATCTTCTTAGATGAATTCGAATCTATTGCAGGTCGCCGTTCTTCATCTGGAACTGAGGGCAGTGATGTCGGCAACCGAGTCGTCAACCAATTGCTTGCTAGCATGGATGGAGTCGAATCACTCGATGGCGTCATCGTTGTTGCAGCTACAAATCGACCCGAAATGTTGGACCCTGCACTCATGCGCAGTGGACGATTTGAACGTGTTCTCCACGTCCCTCCACCGGATGCTGGTGCACGAGAAACGATTTTCAAGATCCACAGCCAAGATATGCCATTGTCGAAATTTTCACTCAAGGATATCATGGTGGGACTCGATGGGTTCACTGGTGCCGATATTGAAGCTGTATGCAGAGAAGCTGCGCTCATCTGTATGCGAGCAAATAAGAAGAAAGTCACAAAGGCTCATTTCGAAGAAGCCGTCAAACGTGTTCGACCGACAGTGACTGCAGAAATGCTCACTTACTATCAAAAGATGGAAACTTTGCTGACTTCTGGCCTCTCCAATATCAAACGATCTCGAGATACTGGGTTCGGCATGGAATCGATGTGAGGTGGATTCATGAATCGACGCATTGATGTGCTGCATTGATGTGGTTGACCTGTAACTGAGGAGAGAATTGTATGGCTGTCTTTGCACGTGAAATCATGGACCGTGAAGTCATTGATTCGCATAGTCAACTCCTTGGAACACTTCGCGATATTGTCTTTGACAAACAATCGGGCTCAATCTCCGGGATTCGAGTAAAAATCGAGGCAAATATTGACCCGTCAGCACTTCCTTGGGAGATGATTGACGGATTGATGGAAATTCCAGTTGACGAGGTTGCCCGTATTGCTTCAAAAGTTCATTTAAAACGCTAATAATGCATTGTTTTACATGGAAATATTCGTACTACGAATGAGCATTTGCCTTCCATCAAATAACAACCTTCTAAACCGAATGGAACTCGTGGGTATGTCGGAACAGTGCTCTAGAAGGTGACCTCATGCTCGACAACGCAAATCGCAATTACAGACGAATCGGCCTCCAAGCCGCATTCTGGCTGGTCATGTTCCTTTTGCTAACGAGTATTTTGCTCAATTTTGTCAATCTCTCCAACACCAATCAATTGTCGGCTTACGATGATGATTGGAATGACATGTCAGCATTTCGACAAGACATCAAGGACATGGGCATCAAAACCAGTTCACTAGTGAGCAGCCCCCTCTTGTTAGCAGATATCGAAGACCCACGCAATACGACTTACATTCTTGCTGGCGTAGAACGCGATACACTTTCTCTTCCTCAATTCGATAATGATGGATTCATCACTATTGCAGCAGAGGACGGTTATTCTCCTTCTGAAATTGATGCTATCGTTGAATTTGTTGATGCAGGGGGTACTGCGCTTATTCTTGACGATTATGGATTTGCAGGAAGTATTGCCCAAGCCTATGGCGTGCGATATACTGGTTACCAACTCTACGATACAACCTATGTGGAAGAACTTGATTACAACTATATCTGGATGTGTATGCAAGCAACACCCTGCGGAATGAACGGAAGCAGTATCGACCCTGCAACCCTCTCAGTCCATGACCGCTGGAGTGGAATGAACGGCGAAGGGGCACATCCCTGCAGTTTCTTAGACGGTCAAACTATGCCTCTGGAAGATGCTGGCTTATGCACTCAACACTGGATGAATGGAGAGATTCAATACAACGCAACCTACCAACTACTGCTCAACAATATCACGGCCTTGGAACTGATCCCTGGCGTAAGTGGTGCTCTTTCTGAAGTTTCAATTCGAGCTGTGACCAGTAATGAAGCAACCGTCGATGTCAATGGCGATGGAGAGATTTGGGTTGGAAATGAACAGAATTCGGAAACACCAGATTTGTGGGGCCAATTTAATTTGAGTATCGAAGCATGTGCACGGAAATCCTGCGACCCGGATGATGGCGGTCGTATTGTGTTCATGGCAGACGGTTCTGCTCTCATCAATGCCATTTACGACTATGAAGGTTTCAACGATCCAAACGACCCATTGTATGGGGAGAATGATTGCTCCTCAAAAAACGAAAAATGTATACCTGCAAATGACAATCGAAAGTGGGCAATGGACTTCATTGCTGAAGCACTGATGTCAACGGATATTGGCGAAGAAGGGCAACCTGCAGAAAACGCCATGGTGATTTTTGATGAATCACGTCACCCACAAAATGCCTTATTGGCAGATTCATACAACACAGTATACTTCCTTTTGGTCTATTTCACAGGTGAAGGATTAGCAATGATGTTGCTCTTCCTCGTCCTCTTTATTGCCTTTGAAGCAGTTCTTATCAAGAAAAGAGACCCTGAACCTTGGCGTCACGTGTTTAGTATCATTTACTATGGATTCGGAGATGCGAACCGGTATACATATTATGCAAAAACGGATAAGATTCGTCAAGTATTCCTCTCCAAGGTTCGAAATCAAAATGGCTTGAGCCGTGAAGAGTTCCATGCTATGCCTGCTCGAGAGTTAGTATCACTCATCAACGACCCCGTATTAGCAAAGTTCGCTATTGAGCCGACGAAATATTCACTTGAACAGACGGTGGCAGTCGTCAAACGAATCAAAGCGTGGGGACGCATCTGAGGTGAGACTATGTGGACACGAAAGGCTTCATTCACATTCACCGGCGGTATTGCGCTGATTCTCATCGGTATGATGATTGCAAATCTGCAAATGATGATTCTTGGAATTTCCTTCATTGCATTTATTGTCGTTAATTCTTGGATCTCTGGTCACGGTGATGTTGAAGTTCAACGAACCCTTTCAGCAGATAATCTCTACAAGGGTGATGATTTGTATGTTGAACTCTTGGTCACAAACCGTTCAAATCGAAATACCCAACTCTTGGAAGTATACGATAATATTCCTCACGAGATGAAACTACGTAGTGGATTGAATCAAATGCGTTTGAATTTACGCCCGGGTGAAAGTGCACGGATTCGGTATGTTCTCCGATGCCCATTGAGAGGACATTATTCCATAGGTCCGGTTTCTCTTCGCTCTCGAAACACATTCAACCTCGGTGTCGAGGAAATGTATGTCGATCATCACAGCGACATCGTGATTTTCCCGCAAATCAAAGAGGTTGAGGAAGCATTCCTCCGCTCTCGAACTCCCAAGATGTATACCGGTGCGACAACTTTGCGAACACCAGGACAAGGTTCAGAGTTTTACTCTCTACGAGAATATGTCCCCGGTGATCCGTTCAAGAACATCAATTGGAAAGCATATGCTCGAACTGGTGAATTGATGGTGAATGAGAAATGCCGTGATGCGGTAACTGATTTGTACATTCTCTTAGACAGTCGTGACATAGCACGTATTGGAACGGTACTCAAAAATCCACTTGAAATGGGTACTGTCTCAGCAGCGAGCCTTGCTGCATTCTTCCTCAAGCGTCGGGATTCTGTTGCTTTGGCCATATTTGATGACAGTCTTTCGTACCTACCGCCAGATACAGGTGACAAACAGTATTTCAAAATCCTCAGTGCGCTTGCTGGTGTATCTCCAAAAGGAAAAATGCCATTGCAAGCTGTAACTAATTCACTCAGTGGTCGCTTTAGTAGAGGGAGTCCCGTGTTCATCATATCATCTTGTGAAGGAGATGGAACGGTACCTGCAGCCGTACGAGACCTGGTTGGCCGTGGACACGAAGTAACTGTTCTCTCACCGTCGAGTATTGACTTTGAACGACTTGTAAGTCGTATTCCTCGAATGTCCTATGAAGTTCTCAAACTTGAACGCCAAAACCGATTAACAACATTAGCCGGCTCTGGTGCAATGGTCATTGATTGGATGCCCGACATGGATTTGTCGCAAGCATTGATGCAAGTGAGGGGGTACTAAGATGGCTGAAGATGTTGGACTACAAGGTGATGTTACCCTGAGTGGAAGCATTCACCCTCGTACATTGCATCTAAAGATGCTCCGAAAACAATGGCAAATTATCACTCTGCAGGTTATTGCAACTGTGGCATTGATTGGAATGTATCTCGAAATCGTATCGACGTATGTTGTCGGCTCAATCGACCACACAATGCTTTTCGATACTATTGAAATCCTCATTGGTGATCAATTACCAATTGGAGATTGGCTCACCGGTGAAGGACGAACTGGTTTGGCTCGTTTCTTTGTTCCATTGGTTCTTGGATTGGCACTTGGTGGAGGAATGGCTCTCTTAGCATTCCAAACACCGACCGTTCAGCAACGGGTGAAGTTAGGTTTCATCATCACAATGATTGTCGTATTAGTCGGTCAACTTTTGCTTTCATGGCTCACTGGGATGTTATTCAGTTTTGATTTACGATTACCAAACTCCGCTGAACTCAGCACACTTGAGTGGCCTTTGTTGATGATTTTATCTTTGATGATTCTCTTCCTTTACCTCTTACCTGTCATTATGGGTGTTCGAGGAATATGGGGTCTTTCCCGTCGTTCCATCGCTTGGGCTATTGGATTCACATTGTTGTTCCTTGGTATTCATGCAATACTAGCATTCCCGTTAATCAACGGTCAACTTGGAAACTATGGGGACTCTGTCAGCGTTATTGGGGCACAATTCAGTGAACCGACAATTGGCATTTTTGGCTTGATGCTCGTTACTAAGGAGCAATTCGCTCTGATCATGATTGCCATTCTCATCATGGTATTCCAAGAATCTTCCTACGGTGTGATCCGTTATTTGGAATATGCATACCGTCTTCCTGAATCATGTAAGCGAGACCCTGAATATGTTCGACAGATGGACAATGTTCTCAACACCCACCTCAAGCACACTTTCGGATTCCTTGGATTAACTGGTATTGCAACCATGGTAGCACTCGGATTCCATAGTGTTCTCTTGGACATTGTCAAAGATTCCACGGGCAGTCAATGGGCGGGTCAAGTTTCTGAATCCATCGAATTATCACTGACATACGGATTAGTTATTTCCGCAGCGATGTTCTTGAGTATCATGGCATTGCTCAGATTCTTTGTTCCCTGGGAACGTATATGGGGATTGATTTATGCTCGAAGGGCACAAGATGCTACTTCACAAAGTAAAGAAGTCGTAGAGATTTGATTACGAATCTGAATGGAGTGCTTGGACAATTCGTCCTGATAATTCTGCACACAGTAACAAAAAGAGTGGCAATCCACACCAAGCTACGACAGTACCGAATACTCCATCAACCATTTCGAGAACTTTTGGATGAAGAACGATTGAACCAATCACAACCAAAATCAAAAGAAGTCGTTCAACAAACAGTGGGTATCTTCGCCCAGGTGTTTCTTTGCGTGAAAGAAGAGTGTTCGTTTCAGATGACATGGGGTTCACCTCAGAAATCAAGACCAGAGAGTCGGGCTTCAAGTGCTGCTAAAGCAGGATCAACTGCTGAATCTACAGCAGGTTCTTGTCGATGGTTCCAAGATGCATCTAAACGTGCTAATTCTGCTTCCAGCTGTGCACGCTCATCGCTTTGGTCAACAGAGGATACAACCACCTTTGAGGAAAGAGGTTCAGAAGATGTCATGGTTTCATTGAGCATTGCTTCATCCACAGGAACCGGCATACTTTCCCATCCTGCATCATCGATTGTTGGTTCTTCCTTTACTGTATCTAATGATACTGGGACCGGTCCAACAAGGCTTGATTCCATATCAAGGAGCATTTCTTCTTCAACTGGTGTACGTTGAGCATCCGGTACAGAGTTTCGCTCATAAGGTAACAATCCATCACGTTGGAATTCCCAAAGCATCCCTCGTGGAACTCCATCCGCTAGGCCAGAAGCATCGAGTTGAGTGATCAACTCTTCAAGAACACGAGCTGTTTCTTCGAGAGCAATTGCTTCACCAGCATCACGTTGGTCAGCTTCGAGATAAATGTCATCAAGTGCAACTTGAATCAGCTTTCGAGTGGCTTTTGCGATACTTGGGAGTGCTTCTGGTCGTGAGCAATTATTGAGGAGTGCTTCAACATCTTGATGAGGGGCGCCAAGTCGAACAAGTTGCTCCAGCACATTACGAAGACGGCGAAGCATCGTGATCGAACGGTCGAAGTCTTCCAAGAGGTGCTCTAAATCAATAACGACATGACCGACTGTTTCACCGAGTTGATGCTCTAACCTTTGTTGAACAGACCATCGAGCAAGACCTCGAACTGCACCTGCAGTTTGAGGAACCTGGCGTTCAAGTAATGTCATAACTTCACTCGAAAGAAGATGCCGAGGGGTTGCAGCAACATGGTCTACTGTTGTTTGAATCACTTGCAATCCACGTTCAACTGCGCGGTCAAGAAGAGTGACTGAGTATCCAAGTACTCGCGCATTTTCAAGTCGTTCAAGGACAGGACCGAGACCCTCGAAAGTCGAAGCATCATCGAGTAGGGCCTGAGCCAGTGGCTCTTCAGCCAAACGAGCACGGAGCCGTTCTGCTTCTTGAATATCCGACAAGGCTTCTTCATGAGCTTGCGAAAGTGCTTCTGCCCGTTCAACAAGTGAAACTAATTCTGCCTCAGCATGACCACGTCGTGCACCTAAATCTCCGAGTTCACGCAATGTTTGTCGGCGTTCAGTCATTAATTCACGAAGTTCAGCATGAACTTGTGCTTGACGTGCCTCATCCGAAGCAAGTCGAGTACGATCTTCTTCAGAGCGTCGGCGTGATGCTTTTGCTTCGGCATCGATGGACTCTAATTCAGAAGTATGGGAATGTATTTTCTCTTCTAAAAGCATCGATTCTGCCTGAACTCGAGTGTGGCGTTCACGAGTGGCTTCTACTTGTTCTTGCAGAACGCGTAATCGACGCTCGTCATCATCTGCTTGTTGGCGTATAGTTGATAATCGATCACTTCCTACTGCCAAGTCTGCATTTAATTGGGATTCTTTCAAAGCCAATTCTTCAATGGCAGAACGTAATACTTCACTCGAGGTCGCATCGCCAAGTGCTTTGGCAAGTTCAGCAGCTCGAACACTTACTTGATGTTCAAGTTCATTGACACGCTTAACCAATCGTTCGGCTCGGTTTTCCGCTTGCTCACTCGTGGCGCGTGATTCTGCGAGGTCCAGTTGCATCTTATCGAGAGTTGAATTGTTCTTTTCGATTTTCGTAATCGATTCCATCCGAGATTCACTGGCCTCTCTGGCTACAATCTGTGCAGCATTCTTTGCAGAATGTGATTCATCAAGACGACCGGCGAGTACTGCCTTCTCTTTCTCCAAATCATCAATACGATGATCGGCTGCTTCTAAGCGCCTACGAAGGCCTGAATCGACAGCTAAAGATTGTGCAGCCTCTCCACCAATACCGTCACTCACTTCTTCAATAGTTTCAGCGAATTTAACGGATGCTCTGCTGGTTCGAAGCACGTCCATGCCGATTTCAAAACCAAACAAATCGTTCAGTTTGATTTTGAGGTTTGCTTTTCGGCTTTCTGAACGGGTCCGGAGAACCACCAATAATTCATGGAACATATCGAGGCTGAAGGTATCAATTGTCCCCGAATCACGAGAAATAATACTTCCAACAGGTAGACGATGCAGTTTCAAAACCCATTTTGAATCGGTAAATTTGAGCATTGCCTCTTCCAAAGAATCGTCTTCTGATGCTGAGATACCGACTGGAATACCTCGTGACAAAAGAACAGATACTGCCTGAGCAGATTGACCCGCTTGCAAATAGCCGGTAACTTCTTCTTTCACAGCGGCAGTTAGCATCGAAAGAATTGCATCTGGGCCACCTCGTCCTTCTCTCAAAACAAAACCTTCGGGAAGAGGGCCACCTCGTACTCCAACTGAGCCCATCTCTCCATCGAGAAGGCCGGATGCCGCAGAAATAAGGCGAGCATGGTTGGTATTGGCTTCAGTCCAGACGCCGATTGAAATATCACCTGATTCTGCAAGAAGAAGAGATCCGTCATTCGTGTGAAGAGTCCAATGACTCGAACCATTGAGTCCGAGTCCAGCATTCAAACCTTCCATTCGCATGTCGGAAAGTGTTGTGTGGATTTGAGCTGAAAGACTGTCGGGGTCAGCCGGTAATTCACCAACCGAATCAATCAGCATTCCCTGGTCAACCACGATACCGCCGCGAACGGTGTCTTGCTCCATCAGCACACGCAAAACTGCGGAAAGATCTCGACTCATCAAACGTTGAAGTGCATCGCCTCGAGGTAACAAGCCTTGACGATCGGCTGTAAATTCAAAGGCTTCGGGAACAACTTCTGCAACACTTCCAAGCCCGGCAAGAGAATAGGAACCTGCGGTAAATCTGCACGAATCTTTAGATTCGATTTCTTCAAGTCTTTGACGAGCCTCTTTTCCACCCAAGAGTGTCTTGCCTTTCTCTGATTCAGAAAGCCAGCCGATAATTCGTCCAGCACGGACGAGGCGATGTCCAGCAGGGGTTTTCCGTCGGCCAATCCACGTGCTAATCACGCCATTGTCAAACGGCTGGATTATGCCGTCTCCGACCTTTATTTCTTCTTCGATTGGGTTTCCATCTGGCAGATTAAACATGGGATCACTCACATTCTTGGGGTAGTCGCGAGAATTCGACGGTCGCGGTCAAGTGCATGACGCCATCGGGCTAATCGCCCTCCATCGCCACTCAAAACGACAATTCGATTTGGTGCTGCCACATCTATTATCATCCGTTTCTTGCTTTCGCACCACACTTCGTAGACTTGACCTAGGCCAAGGGCATCTCCAGTTTCTTGGGCTACCTGAATCATTTCCACGGCCTGTTCAAACGGTGGCATGACTCCTTCTTCACCGACACTTGCCAATAATTGGCCAGAGTCGTCGATAAGCATTGCTTGATTGACACCTTCAAGGCGGCATAATCCGGCAAGTACTCGTTGCAGCATGGTTCTCAAACTTCTCGTCTGCGCTGTAGCCTTCAAGTAGTTTTGCGCTTTTATCCCCCTAAAGGGGGATTTGAAGACCCAAAATGATTTTCCAACTGGGGATTCAAAACTGACCTCGCGGAGACCTGCTTTTGAGCGGTTTTCCGCGCTTGTAAATGGCTCCGATTTACCTGAATTTTACCCTCGATTAGGCAATATGGGTCAAAAGTTTTCAATTGGAAAATTAAAAATTCAATTGGTAAAAGTCATAATTCTAAGAATCAACACAAGCATAGAATCTCCAATCCAAGCGGTGAACTCAAACCATAGTGGTGCCCGCAAGTGTATATGGCGAAGGGTGTTGAACCGGTATTTTCCGTTCCAACCTGCGATAGTTGCTCAAAACCGGCCATTCTCGAACAAGCCTATTCTGGACGAATCTTGTGTGGAGAGCACATGGCTAAATCAGTTCGGAAAAAAGTAGGAAAGGAATTGCGTCATCAACTCAAACTTCCTCGAGATAAAGAAACTACGATCTTTGTAGCGATTTCGGGGGGGAAAGATTCTGCTGTTTTACTCGACAGTCTTGTTGACCGCCTCGGTAAGCGACCTGATGTCACCATTATTGCCGGGACGGTGGATGAAGGAATTGATGGTTACCGGCCACCCTCGTTGATTTGTGCCCAAGAATTATGCGACCGTCTTGGAATTGAATTTATCACGGTATCTTACCCTGAATTAAGTTTCAAAGAAATGGACGAAGTAGCGAACCGAATCCCTGGACTCGTCAAAGAAAACAAAGATGCTCCGCGAATGCCATGCTCTTACTGTGGCGTTTTCCGCAGACAAGGCATTAACCACTTGGCAAAAAGAGTGAATGCTGATTATGTTGCTCTAGGACATAACCTCGACGATATGGCGCAAACAGTTCTCATGAACATGACCAATGGCGATTTGGAACGCACCCTCCGCCTGGCCCCACATACAACGACACCAGTCGATGGTCTGGCTCCCCGTATTGTCCCTTTGCGATGGATTCCTGAACAAGAAGTCCACCTGTATGCATTACATCGCGAGTTACCACTTCACCATGAAGAATGCCCGCATGCAAAAGGAGCATTACGTTGGCGCCATCGGGAAATGGTTGCCCGAATGGAAGCTGATGTCGCCGGCACCCGCCATGGATTGTTACGGATGGCAGATAACATCAAAGGATTACGCGACCAAGTCATTGAGTTAGGAGGAGTAGAAGCACGACCTTCTCCTCCAATGCCGTGCGAGTCCTGTGGCGAACTTACCTCGAGTAGGCAATGCAAAGCATGCGATATGCGGGCCTTGATGAATGACTAATCACAGAACATTGTTTGCCAATTCGCCTAAATTTTGAGGGCGGCCACAATAATGGCAACGCAATTGCAACGGATCTCTTTGAACGACCTTCAGACGATGTGCTTGAGGTTCACGTAGATTCGTAGTAATGCAGTTTGAGAAAGTACAGCGAACAACATTAACCAGTTCCTCACCTAAGTTAATGGAGAGTTTTTCTGCAACGGAATAAGCACGGATAATTGCAACACGGGCGTCTGGTGCTACCAAAGCCAATCGGTCAAGTTCTGATTGTGTCAATTCACGGTCTTCAACTTTGATGATATCTTTCGAACCCATCTTTTTCGATGGGACGTTCATGACAAGGGAAACAGGTACAGCCGTTGCACCAGCAATTCCAAGCATTTCCAAAACGCGCATAGCTTGCCCGGATGGAATGTGGTCAATCACTGTACCATTACGGATGGCTGTTACTCTGCGCATACTATGTTCATTGGACATCACAGAGCAACTCCTTCGATTTTGGCAGGGACAGTAACACCGAGTAAGCGACATAAAAGGGCCATACGAGCGACAACTCCATTGAAAGCTTGTTCGAAATATCGTGCATGGCGAGTCGTATCGACTGAAGGATCAATTTCATCGACACGAGGTAATGGGTGCATGATAATCATATCTTGCTTCACTTCACTAAGGTGGCGTGCATGCAGTTTGTAGGCCCCCGCACATCTCGCATATTCATCTTCATCAGCAAAGCGTTCTTTTTGAATTCGGGTCATGTACACGACATCGGCATCTGCCATCGAACCATACAAATCTTCGGTTTCAATAACATTTGCACCGTGAGAACGCAAATCAGAAACTATTTCTTCGGGCATGTTCAACAAACTTGGACTCGCAAAAATCAATTCGCAACCAAACCGGGTCAAAGCATGAGAAAGGGAATGGACTGTTCGCCCATACCGTAAATCACCAGCTAAAACGACTTTTAATCCCTCTAAGCGACCATGGGCTTGTTTGATTGTAAACAAATCGAGCATCGTTTGTGTAGGATGGTGCCCTGCCCCATCTCCACCGTTGAGAATAGGGACGCGTGCTGCGTCTTGCGCGTATTGAGCTGCCCCTTGTCGAGGATGGCGCATTGCGATAATATCGGTATAGCCATCGACCATTTGGATGGTGTCGAACAGAGTTTCTCCTTTGACAACTGAAGAGGTTTTGACATCACCGAGGTTGACAACATCGCCGCCGAGTCTTTTCATTGCGGTTTCGAACGACATACGAGTCCGTGTGCTTGGTTCAAAAAATAAATTTCCAAGTATTCTACCTTGTAAAAGTGGGAGGAAAATCTCACCTCGTGCCACAGGTAGAAGTCGTTCAGCATCCTCTAAAATACTGAGGATTTGTTCGTTTGTCAAGTCGTCCATGGTTATGAGTCCTGCCATATGCTCTCTTCCCTCATCTTGAGGCGGTCGAAGACACCCATGAACATTACCGTCAAATTGATTGATTCTGTCGTTTCAAAAGAGGTCTGACAGGAAAGGGGAGGTCAAACGAAAAAGCGGAGTGGTTATCACCGAGATGTCATCAAGATGTACTATGGCTCTCGATGCTTGGGCAGATGTTGATGCGGCAATTACTGCTGCAAGGAAATCAAGACAGCAACGACTTGATCGCCTGACCAGTAGTTCGGCATTACTCGTACTCACTGGTGCGGTTTGGCTGATGTGGCCGAGCCTTCAATCAGCCGTAAAAGGTGATTCTGGATTATTTGAAGGCCTTGGTTATCCTCTCCTCATTATCGCTTATGGGCTAATTCTTCAAGATTCTGTTCTCGATGATGCAAAAGCAAGAACAAGAATTGGGTCATTTGCTTCTATTGCTTGGCCTGTATTCTTGATTCTCGCTTCGAAGCACCTCAATCCTGAGGAGTATGCTTCTCTTCTCGGATCAGGGTTCATCATTCTGGTCGCCTATGCTTGCTTTCAAACCTCAAGTTCAATCTTACGTGGTGGACTTGATGTCATGAGGTGGCGAGCAATTATGACTGGACTTGGCGCCGTAGCTGCCTTTTCACTCTTTATTGGCGATGTCCCTGAAACAAATTCCTATGAATGGCTTGCTTCGCTCAGTTCACTTGGTGCTGCCAGCATCGCAACTGGATATATTTGGTTCGTTGGAGATGACCAGCGTGTCGAACGGAAAGCATTCGCTCGACGACTCGACGGAGTTGAAACGCATTTATTAGAATTGAAAGCACAAGGTGCAGCGGTCGATCAGGCTTCGAGTTTAGTAATGACGGCAAAAGAAGAAGGGCACATCAATCCAGAATATGGCATGAAACTTCTGGATGAAGCACAAGATGACATTGAGCGTACACTTTCACTCACTGGAGACGTTGAAATTATCCAAGCAGATGCTATCCAAGCGATAGAAAAGGCAGAATCGATTGCACCTTCGGTAAAACGTCCTCGGAAATCTTTTGAAATAGGCGTACGGGAAGTAAAACTTGGTTCATTGCGAGAAGGAGAAATATTGTTTCGCCAAGCGAAGAAATTGGCACTTGAAATTATTGAATGGTGGGCAATGGCAGAACAAGCCATTACTGAGGCCAGCCGATTACTCGGTGGCAATGATGCTGAAAGTGTTCAGCATTTGAAAGAATTACTTACTGATGCTAAGAAGAAGTTGGCAAGCGAAGAGCCACAAGAAGCCTATGAGTTTGCATGCGTGATTCCTCCTCAATTATTGGCAGATGGGGATGCACAAGAACGAGCTATTGATGCCGTTAAAGAAGCGCAACACCAGTTACAACAAACCGACGGCCTTGATACAACCGAGATGGTGCAACGATTAGATCGTGCTGGACAAGCCATTGAAGCAGGTAGTCCAAGTCAAGCCATTGGATTAGCCGATGGTGTCGTACGTTCAATCGAAGCAGAACGAGAAGCCATGGATAATGTTCGTCGAGCCCTCAAACAGCGTAAAAAATTAGTTGCCCAATACAAGGAGAGAGATGACAAAAAAGATTGGGATAACCGCCTCGCTTCGATTGAAGATGCTGCAGAACTCAAACAATGGACATCTGCAAATGCCTTGTTAGATACCATGACTACCGATCTTGATAACGAAGGCCAAGCAAGTGATGAAGCACTTGAACTGTATGATTTTGTAACAGAAGAATGGAAAATCCTTCGCAATCAATGCGACGCAAATGGTATTTCTATTGAAGATGAAAACCGTCGTGCATGCGAACAAGCCATCGCTCTTGCTGGCGAATCTTTGTCAGGTGGGCGTGTTGAAGATTGTCTCAACCACTTATCTGAAGCTGATACTTCAATGGAACGTCTTCGAAGAAAAATATAACTTCAAATATCGAGCAAGCCTTTCTTTTCAATGGATTTGAGGTCAAGTGTACCAGGGAATCCAAGGTCAACGGGCATTCCTGAAATGGTAACGACGATTCCCGTTAAGTGTGTGTGAATGCACATTGGTAATTCATCTGGCCAGACTTGCTGAACTACTTTCCAACCGTTCGACTTTTTCTTAATTGCTTCAGCGAGACTACCAGACCCATTGAATGCAGTCCACCCATTAGAATTCCATGCATGTTGAATTAACGGTTTTCTAGCAAAGCTAGGTGGTGGGGCAACGACGTGTTTCATCGTCCATCCATCAAACCAATCAAGACCTGAATCATTAAGCCATTCTATCGGCGTTGTTTCTGATGGAAGCATCTCGGTATGACCTGCACGGGAAAGGGCTCCAATGAGATTTCGAACGTGAGGATGGCGGGGGTTTGATGCTGCAAGTTTTTCAGCCAGTGTCACGCCCGTATTGATTCTCCCTGCATCGATATGGAGTAGGGCCCGAACAACTTCTCCATGCGTCCAATTTGTTATTTCAAAGTTCTTAATGAACCGTTCAAGCAAGTTCAATGCTTTGTCAGGTGTACCACCTAAACGCATTCGAGCAATATCACTCAGCAAGAAGATTCGCCCTGGAGGTGTATCAAGGTATTTCAATTCACTTTGAGCAATACCCTTTTTGTAACGTTGAACAAGGTCAATGTTACGTTTCATTACCGAGTCAATCGAAATGAGGGCTTTGAATTCAGGATCTAATACTCGTTGTTTAGGATTGAACAATGATGCTGCCCATTGTAATCGAGCTGTTTCAATATCATCAGAAATTAACAATCCTAGACGAGGCTTTGCTTCTGCATAATCTCGTTGAGATAAACTGGATGCAGAGAGCACCAAACGAGCGACTTGTGCTTCACGACCACCTCGTAAAGCAAGGAGAGAGACTGCTTCATGCTCAGCCTCGTTCCAACGCCCTAAACCAGCATACAATTCCATCATTGCGTCGGTTTTACGTGCTAAAGTAAGTCCCTCTAATTGCTTCCCATGACCTTCATAAATCTTGTCGAGACGATCGAGGGCTTTTGACCATTGGTCGTTTGCAATCAAATCGGTGAAGGGTTTTTGTTTGAGGTAGATGACATCTTGCATTTCTGAAAGACGAGCACGGTCTCCTCCAACTGTAGTATCGAAAGTAATGTCTTCTAATTCCAACCCGATGCGGCGTGACTTGAGCCAGATGGTGAGAAAAGCAATTTGACCACCTGAAGCGAGCATCCATGTGAGTTCTTCAAGAGCATTTTTTTCTAAAACTCCACAGACTTTGTCCTCCCATTCACCACAATTAGCGCCTTGAGGGAGTGCGGTCGAATCCCAAAAAGTGATCATACCTAATGCCAACAAAAGCATCGATTGGCCAGCAAATCCGGTAAAACAGAAATTGAGAACTTTAGCCTGTTGACTTGGTTCAGCCCTCAAAAGACGACTGTCTGCTAATTTGATTCCACCTTTGCCAGATACATCTTGAACATCGAGGAAGAGAATTCGAGCAACTTCATAGACGAAGAGGAAACCAATAAGGGCGACGTTCAGTAACAAAAACAGTAATACAAATTCAACAAGAGGTTCTCGTATTCCTGCCACTGGAATGAATGAGAATAATTCAATGAGTCCAAAACCAAGAATTCCGCCTTCTTCCATAAATGTTGTTTGAAGTGTGTATTCAGGTAATTGGAGTACTCGGTTCGAATGCGCCAGTAGGTTTGGATCATATAACAAAACGAGGAGCGAAACAAGCGTATTCAAAGCAATATATGGCATTACAATCAAGTTGAGATTAACGAGTTGGGCTACGGCCTGTTGTCTTGCATTTGGAATATGGTTGTGAAACGGAGAAGGCTCTCCTCGAGCAATTTTTCGGGAAGACTGTCGAAGAGCTTGCCATGATGAACCAAGAATACGGCCGTAGGCAAGAATCGATGGAGACATGAACACAAATGTGCAAATACTAAATCGCCGTGAAAGAGGAACGCCTTGACTCTCTAAAAAGAGATAAAGTCCAAAGACTAAACTAATCCACATTAAGACCAGTAGTACGTATTTTAAACTTCGCCAAAAGTTCAAATTTTGCAAAGATGTTCGGCTTTGACCAATCGGCTTAATCACCTGGGCTCCGAGCGAAGTTCCCATTGAGATTAAAGCAGGAAGAGCAATGAAAATCAATGCCACGCTCAATGAAGGTGTATGATAACCATCTGAAAGTCCTAACCGAATCATCACATATTCAAAAAACAGCAGCAGAGCCCCAACTAAAGCGAAGATATAGGTTGCAACACCGGGTTGCATTCCTCTTGATCGGAGTAAATCACGAGCATCTTGAGTAGAAGAGGTTACTTCGTGAACTTCATATCGCTTCTCGCCTGTTTCAAAAGCGACTTGTAAACCACGTAATTGATGAGGAACGACGCGGGTCCAAAATAACCAAGCGGTTGCAGCAGCCAAAACATAAGGCACCAAAGCAGCAAAGGTGAATCCGCTAATAATAGGTGGCCCTGTCATCGAAATCCCTCAATCCTCGTTTGGTGAAACCGCTAAAGACGGTTGAACTGTTTTTTCGTCTATTTCAGTTCTCAAATCCTTCAAAAATGTTTCAAGTGGAATTCCACTCACTTGATCACCGTTTCGGGCACGTAAACTCACTGTTCGAGTTTCAATCTCTCCATCGCCAAGAATAACCATGTAGGCTGGTTGCATCTTGCGATGAGTTCGGATTTTCTTTCCAATCGTATCATCGCCATTATCGATTTCCACACGGATTTCATTGTCACGAAGTAACTGTGCGACTTCGTCGGCATAGGCTGTATGTTTTTCGGATATCGTAATGATATGGCAGTGAGTTGGTGTTAACCATGTCGGGAATTTACCAGCAAAATGTTCGATCAGCACTCCACAGAACCGTTCCATTGAACCAAACGGCGCTCTGTGAATCATAACTGGCCTGTGTATCTCACCATCGCTTCCTTTGTATTCCAATTCAAAGCGTTCTGGCAAGTTGTAATCAACTTGAACTGTACCAAGTTGCCATTCACGTCCGATCACATCTTTCACAACAAAATCAATCTTTGGACCGTAAAATGCTGCCTCTCCTTGCTCTTCCGACCAATTGACTCCGAGTGACTCGGCTGCTGCACGGCATGCGTCCTCAGCTTTATCCCAGCGTTCAGGTTCTCCAACATATTTGTCGGAATCTAAATCACGTAGGCCAACCCGTACTCGATAATCATCCATTCCGAGTTTTTCGAATATAATTTGTACCAGTTCAATACACCCGAGGACTTCTTCAGCGATTTGTTCTTCAGTCACAAATAAGTGAGCGTCATCTTGTGTAAAGCCTCGAACGCGAGTCATTCCAGAAATCTCGCCAGATTGCTCCCACCGGTATACAGTACCAAACTCTGCCAAACGAAGAGGTAAGTCACGATAAGAACGCATTTGTGATGCATAGAGTTTGATGTGATGTGGGCAATTCATTGGCTTGAGCATGTAACCGTCAATATCTCCACTCTTCATCAAATTCGAGAGTTCTCCACAGGTGCAACCTTCATCAGCGAGTTTGTTCATCAACTCACGTTCGACAAGTGGCGGGTATTGAGAATCTTGATAATAAGGGAAATGACCTGAAGTACGGTACAAATCGAGTTTTCCAACATGAGGGGTGAAGACTTGCGAATAGCCTTGACGCCGTAAATGGAACGAAATGAAATCTTGTAATTCTTGACGGATAATTGAGCCCCGAGGTGTCCAAAGAATCAATCCTTGGCCGACTTCTTCATCGATATGGAATAACTGTAAATCTTTTCCGAGCTTTCGGTGGTCTCGCTTTTTGGCTTGCTCAAGACGATCGAGTGTGGCACGAAGGGCTTCTTTACTCGCTTCTACAATGCCGTAAATTCGAACGAGTTGTTCACGATCTTGGTCGCCTCTCCAATACGCTGAAGAGATGCTAGTGAGTTTAACATTCATCAATCGAGAGGTGTTTGGAACGTGAGGTCCAAGACATAAATCATACCAATCATCCTGTTTGTAAATCGTTGAGCCGCTACCGTCTTCGATTTTATCGTTGATAATTTCAAGTTTGTAGGGGTTATCAGCAAAATGGTCTTGTAATTCTTCATCGGTTAATTCAACTCGTTCAACCGTGAAGTTTTTCCGAGCTAACTCTTGCATCTTCTTTTGAATTGCTTTGAGATCAGATTCGACAATTTGTTCCATCGCAAAATCATAGTAAAAACCTCGGTCAACCGCTGGACCTATCGTTGGTTTTGCATTGGGATAGAGAGACATGACGGCTTGAGCAAGCAAATGTGCTGCACTGTGGCGAAGGACGTGTAATCCTTCATCTGAGTCTGAAAGAATCCCTACAATCGAACAATCTGCGTCAAGCACTCGGGACAAATCACATTCTACACCGTCGATTCGGGCTGCTAAGCACCCATGTTTACGGCCTAATGCATCGGTAATGACTTCTGCACAGGTGATGCCTGTGGCATATTCATTCACATTTCCATCAGGTAGGGTAACGTTGATGAGTGCCATTTTGCTCTCTCCTTCAACCCCTACGGGGTTGTCAACCCTTCATCAAACCCTCCCTCGATATGGCAAGAAAATAGCCATACAAGTACAATTATTACTTCGTCACCAAGGGAATTTAAGATTCCAATAAATTCCGTCAAATATGATGCATTGGATTCCAAGGAGAATTGATCCAAGAAGCATTTTCCCACCACCAGGTGATTCATCGACATAGGATGAATAAGCAAGTAGCCCCATGAGAATATTTCCAACACAGGCAAGCGCCAACACCCCTACAACAAGCAGAGGAGTCCAGCTGTATTCGTGATCAAGGTGGAAAATAGTCGCCTCAAGCCACAGTGCTGAAGGTATGACAAGTAAGGCGAAGGCCAACAGGAGGCGAGCGCCTCCACCACCATCTGATTCTCCCCAAGGCCAGCGAAGAGATTCCATTACTGATGCATCATTCTGATAGAGAATAGTCCACCAATACATCAAGAATCCAAAGGCAGCCAAGAACATGAAAGGTACAATGAACTGGGCCTGTGACCAAGGTATTCCACCCCACAAGGCAGCCTGATCCGAAGCGTGTGAAAGGCCGTAAAGATAGGATACAAGTACAAGAGTTCCGAAGATCATAATAAAAATTCGAACGAAGTTTCGTGTGACTTTCATAACTTCGGGTAAAGGTTTACACTGATAAGGACCTGTATCAGCGCTTACCATTCAACATCAAAATCATCACCGAGCGCAGTGCTCGGTTTGTCAAGAATTTCTACCACAGGTGATTCGACCTCTTCTATGAGTTCTGCATCACCATTGACTGATTCGGTTGGTGTATCGGGGGTGAAAACAAAACTACTTTCTTGCCCTTTATGCTGTGCAGGGCGGCCATATTGCGGTTTTTGAGAGGGATCAATCTCGACCAATTCGAGAACTTCCGGGGACCCTGGAATTTCCTCCGATGGTAGAGGATTTTCTTCACCTTTTTTGAGTTCGGCAAAGTCCTTGGCTAATGCATCAGCAAGACTTGGAACCTCTGGCTTCCTTCGACTCATGTCTTAGCCAAAGCATGTAGAGCACATCAATGCTCGCCAAAGATGTGTGTTTACTTTATTCCTCTTCATCATTCGACAAATCATCAAAGATTACTTCAGGTAAAAATGATAAAATTGTCCCTAGAATTCCAAACACAAGTACGTATTCCCAGACTGCAGCTACATTGAGAAGTGGGTAGTTCGTACTGGTGCAAAAGGTAAGCATATCCGAGGTCGTCGTATTATACGAATCCCAATCAAAATCAGGACCCCAAACTTTGGCTTGGGTTGATAACATTTTGACCAAACCAACAAAGGCTGCTGCTGCTGCGAAAACACGTAGCCCAAGTACCACTCGAAAACGTTCATGACCCCACCAAATTCGGATTGTAATCGCTGAGACAATCAAACACCAATAGACGCCGTTCTTGAAGATGTCAAGGGCATAATGCCCATGCATTGGACCGTCGACATCCCATGGAACTGAACCAATACGGATACATGAAAAAGCCCCAATTAAGCCTGGGAACACAGCGAGGTGGTTCAAACCGTGCCAAATTGAATGGTGGCCACCCTCGCTGATACGTTTCATATTCATTGAGTGAATCTCCATGATGATCCAAAATACAAGAAATCCACTAACAAAGGTGCCAACTGTAAAAATCGTGTCGCCAGGTTCATACAAATCAAAATCAGAAATAAATGGCATGTAGGCTTTACAACCGTTCCAAATCCAAGTTATATATCCTGCAATAAGCCACAAGCAAGTCGAACCAACCATGAGAAGAATCGCTAGGCGCCTGCGTTGAACAGTATTCACAAACTCTCCCCTCAGCGCTGCTTTTTGATGCCATCGCTTCAAATCACATCAATGCAGGTCTTCTTGAAGGTGAAACACTTCGCACAATCATGCGCATCGGAATCGTGGTCAATCCTGACGCAGGGCTCGGCGGCCGGTTAGGTTTCAAAGGGAGTGATGGACGTGCTGCAGAAGCCCGTGCCGCTGGTGCTGAAGACCGAGCAGGCCCCCGAATGCAACAAACACTTGAAGCGTTGAAAGTCCTCCTTTCGAGTTCGCTTAACCGTTCGAATGTTGAACTCGAATGTTTAGGTTGGAAAGGACGAATGGGGGGCGTTTGGGTGCCTTCAGCAAATGAAAAAATGTTTTTTACAGATATTGGAGATACACCAGAAGAAACTTCAGTGACTGAGACAAGCCAATTGGTTACGGACCTTGTTGAGGCTGGTGCTGAAGCGATACTCTACGCTGGTGGAGACGGTACTACTCGAGATATCGCAAATACACTTGAGAGCATCAGTAAACAAGCGCAAGAAATCCCACTTATTGGCGTCCCTGGCGGAGTAAAGATGCATTCAGGTTGTTTTGCAACTACCCCAAAAGCTGCTGCTGAAGTTACCTTAGCGTTCTTGATTGGCGATTTACGATGTGCGATTACTGAAGTTATGGATTTGGATGAAGAAATCTATCAGAAAGGCGTGTGGAAAGTCCGAATGTATGGAGAGGCGTGGACACCTTCCAGTCCTCGATTCATGCAAGGTGCAAAGGAACAGGTCGAACGAACAAGTGAATCTGATACCATCGAGGGTCTTGCTAATCATGTTCAAACTCTGCTTCAAGACCAGCCTGATTTGATGGTTGTTTGGGGGAGTGGTGGCACATTACGTCGAATGGGAGACTTTTGTGGAGTGGAACTTACTCTACTTGGAATTGATATTCTTGGTCCCGTTGAGAATGGAAAGCGACAACTTTTCAGTGACTTGAATGAACAGCAACTTCTCCAAACGATATCCCATCACGTCGATGAAAATGGTGAGCAGCGACAATGTTTACTGTTACTTTCACCTATGGGAGGGCAAGGATTCCTTATTGGACGAGGAAATCTTCAACTCTCTCCCGATGTATTGCGTATGATCGGGATTGACAATATTCTTGGTGTAGCCACGCCTGCTAAATTGATTGGACTCAATGCTATTCGTATCGATACAGGTGAAATTGAACTGGACCAAGTGTTCCAAGCCAAACGCTTCATCAAAATCTTGCAAGGTTTCAGAACAACCAGACTCATTCGAATTGAAGAGGCGTAATTCACAACTGGCCTGTTGCAGCCTTGAGTAAACCGAGGAACGGCGGGCTTGGGCGGCCAGGACGGCTCTTGAATTCAGGATGGTATTGAACGCCAACATAGTACGGATGTCCTTCAAGTTCAAAGATTTCACAACGTTGACCTGTTTCATCTTTGCCAACAAAAACAAGACCTGCTGATTCAATGATTTCGATCATATCGGGATTGACCTCATATCGATGACGATGACGCTCATCGACTGATTCTCCTTCGCCGTAAAGAGTACGGATTTTACAATCATCAACTTGCCATATGGTCGGGCGACTTCCCAATCGCATGGTCCCACCAAGATGAGTTTTGGAAATTTCTGGCATGAACACCACGGCTGGGTTTTTGCAGTTTTCATCAAACTCTGTTGAATTCGAGTCCTCGAACCCAAGCACATTTCGACAAAACTCAATCGTTGCGACTTGTAATCCGAGACAGATTCCTAAGTAGGGTGTTGAGGATGTTCGGGCATACTCTGCCGCCAAAATCTTGCCTTCAACACCTCGGTCGCCAAAGCCACCGGGTACCAAAACACCAGCAGCTTGCTTGAGTAAATCCCATGCTTGTTTTCGCTCATCCACATTTTCCCAATCGGATTCAAGATGACTTGCTTCAATCCAATCGATGATTAATTTCCGGTCAACTGCCATTGCTGCATGCTGTAAACTCTTGATGACTGAAAGATAAGCATCCGATAAATTCGTGTATTTCCCAACCATGGCAATATGGATCTCTTCGGATAAAGTATCGAGGTGATGAGCCATGATTCTCCATTTTTGGAGTATATCTGTTGCATTGCTATCGACCTTGAGGATATCACACAAACCTTGCTCATGGAGCATCAAAGGAACATGGTAGATGTTAGGTACATCGTGAGTCGACATGACTGCTTCAGGAGATACATGGCAGAATGCTGCAAGTTTTTCTCGTGTTTCATCGTTCAAAGGTGCAGATGAACGACAAACTAAGATGTCAGGAGTGATACCAAGGCCTCGCAATTCTTTGACAGTGTGTTGCGTGGGTTTCGTCTTCTGTTCACCAACAGGGCCCATCACAGGAACCAGTGAAACATGTACGAAAGTGACGTTTTCACGTCCAACACGGAATTGAAATTGGCGAAGAGCCTCGATGTAAGGTGCTGATTCGATATCTCCAACGGTCCCACCCAGTTCGATGATACAAGCATCAGGTGCTTCGTCACTACCATCTGCAGGTCGATGGGCGACCTCTTCCAGCCAGTCTTGGACGGCTCCGGTGATGTGAGGGATGACTTGAACTGTTTTTCCGAGGTAATCACCGCGGCGTTCAGCTTCTATCACTTTTGAGTAAATTTTTCCTGTCGTTACGTTGTTATCTCTTCCGAGGTTGATATCAAGAAATCGCTCATAGTTTCCGAGGTCAAGGTCAACCTCGCCACCGTCATCCAAAACGAAAACTTCGCCGTGTTCAAACGGTGACATTGTTCCAGCATCGCTGTTAAGATAAGGGTCGATTTTCAAAGAAGTGACTCGCAGTCCAGCGCTTTTCAAGAGGACCCCAATGCTACTTGCCGTTACTCCTTTCCCTAATCCAGAAAGGACTCCTCCGCTCACAACAACGTACTTCATGCACATCAACGGGCTTTTAGGCCGTCGCGCCTCCCATATCAACATACCTCTCATACAGATATTTCTAAGCATGACGAAATGAGCGAAGAATCAAAGGGTGGGTGCACTGAAACCAAAGAGAGGGGAAGTATGAGCGAAGTTCCGACAACCATGTTGGCTTGGACCAAAACAGCCGATACTACCGGTGGGTTCAGTCGAATCAAACACACCGTCCCTACGCCGAATGCAGGAGAGGTATTGATCAAAACTCATTCAACTTCGGTGTGCGGTACAGACATCCATATTTGGAAATGGGACCAATGGAGTCGTGAAAATGTACCTCTTGGAACGATTACTGGTCATGAAACATGTGGAGAAGTTGTCGGATTAGGATCTGGGGTGGACACCCATACAATCGGAGACCTCGTCGCAATTGAATGCCATCTCGCCTGTTGGAATTGCCCTCGGTGTGATGAAGGGAATGCACACATTTGCGAAAACGGCTCAATCTTTGGAGTTCACAAACACGGTGCCTTTGGACCCTATTTTGTGGTTCCCGCAGTCAATGCACGTCACATTCCAAAAGGGCTTGACCCGGGGCATGCTTCAATTCAAGACCCGTTAGGGAATGCAATTCATACGTTAACTGGAGGGCCAATCGAAGGAGCTACAGTTGCCATTCATGGCCTGGGTCCAATTGGATTGTTTGCAGTTAATGCTGCTAAAGCGATGGGTGCAAAGAAAATCATTGCAGTGGATTGGGACAATACCTATCGTATGGAATTGGCAAAAACATTGGGTGCAGACCTTGTCCTCGGAAAAGAAAATGACGTCGTTGCAGAAATCTTAGCTGCGACCGATGGTCGAGGTGTCGACAATTCATGTGAATTTTCAGGCTCGCCGCAAGCATTGGCGAATACTGTCCATAGCACTCGCATGGGCGGTTATGTCAATATCCTCTCCGTGTATGGGAACTCGATGCCAGAAGTTCCAATGAACGAAGTTGTGTTCCGTTATCTCCACATCAAGGGCATCAATGGTCGGAAGATGTGGTCAACTTGGGATACAATGCACGATTTACTTGAACGAGGGCTAATTGATGTCAATGCTGTTCTCACTCACCGAATGTCAATCGATGATTTCGAACAAGCTGTAGAATTAGCAATCTCAGGAAATTGCGGCAAAGTTGTCTTGGATTTTGCTTAAGCGCCAATCCATTTGTAACGTCGTGCGCCTTCATCAACGCCTTCATCACCAATCTCAACTAGAGCAAACTCACTCTTTGGAGTGACAACACTGTCATCTTGCAATCCCTTGTGGAGGTTTTCATAGGTGATATGGTCAATAGCGACTCGGCCACCGAGGCGTTCAAACAAATGCCAGCGAGAAACGACTTCTCTCCAACGAGGACTTACCTTCCCTTCGAACACTTTGGCCTTTGCTCCAGATCCGTAGCCACACAGGCCGAAGAGGGTGTTATCGAGGTTGCTGTTTTCTTCTAAGTCGGATTCAAAGGTGGACATAAGAGCGAGGAAGATTGAGCCCGTGTATTGATTTCCAATCAAACTACTTGCTCTCTGTCCCTTTTCAATTCGGTTCGCATGGAACTCAAGGTATTCTGGAGTTTTTGAAATGGCTCGACGATATCCATCCATTGCTTTCTCCCAAATCTCGATGATCAAGGGGTCTTCTGAGTTATGTTCCGCAGGCATAGGTCCAAGCTGTTCTGCAATAGATTCCCAATAGTCTGTATCTTGACGGTCATGTCGGAAGATATCAGGGAACATTCGCTTCGCTTGGAAAGCATACGGTAAATGCATGATAATACGAGACCATTGCTCTGTGAGACGGATATCGTTTTCATGATTATACCGGCCTTGTTTTTCGGATTTCATAGAGAAGTTGTGGAAGGCTTGTCGAACTGCATCTTGGTAACAGCGATTGGAGTATTGGCCATCGAAAATGGGGTCGTCTCGGTGAACGCTAACTTTCTCTTCACCATGAGCAAAGATACCTAATTTGCGAACTGTTGATTCAGGCAAATGACGAATCATCCTTTCAATGAGACCTTTCTTCATCGTTTGACCGGTTTCTTGAGCAAGTTGCATGACGTTGGTAATCACTGAACGAATACTCACTTCTCGACGAGGTTTGAAAAAATCGTGAACCGGTGTAGTCGAAACTCCAAAACAATCCGGAATCTCAAGAAGGCGTGGGTTTCTACGAACCAATAACGCACCTCCACCAGCACCTTGGGTATATTCACCAGATGATTCCAGAGCATATTTGGCATTGTCAGAGAAAATCACAATTCCTATGCGCTCATCGTGTTCATTTGAGCGGGCAACCCAGTCAAGGGTTGTATGTAATGCATCCACTGCACCAATACAGGCGAAAGTCATGTCGACAACGTCGCAATTTCTGAAGCAATCAGAACCATAGCGCTCTCCATAGCGTTGAGTGAGCATGTCAACAATGTAAGTGGCGGTGGGTTTTGCACCATCCAAAGCAGATTCAGTTCCGAGGTACATACGACCAATCGTGTTTGGGTCAAGCCCATTTCGATCAATGATTTGCATGACCGCCATGGCGCCCATTGTGGCTGTATCTTCATGAACGTCGGGAATCGACATTGCTTCAAGTCCAAGACCTTTGTTTAGCTTTCCGAAATCTGCACCTCGCAATTCTGCGAAATCTCTCATATCCATGTACAAACGAGGGAAGTGGATTGCAATATCGTCGATACCAACGCAGGTTTGACTATCAGTTCCCATCAGTTCGTGTTCTTTTCGACCCCTATTTGAAACAACTCCCCCTTCATCAGGGTAAGGATTACGTTTGGACGCCTATTCCATTTCTGGGACTTCGGCCATTGTTGGATCTTGTCTTGCCCACAACACATCATCGATTCGAAGAATAGAAATGGCTGCTTCGGTTGCGCCAGCGATAGATTGACGAGCAATCAAATAGGGTTCGAGAATGCCTTGTTCGACCATGTTTGCAGGCCTACGGTTCAACAGGTCTAATCCAAGATAATGGGAATCTTCTCCACCGTTGACTTGCGCTGCAACCAATTGTAACAAAGTATCGATTGGGTCCAAACCTGCATTTTCTGCCAAAACTCTAGGGATGACTTCAAGGGCATCTGCAAAGGCTTCTGCACCAAGTTGTTCACGTCCAGGAATCGTTTCTGCAAAGCGACGTAGTCGGCGTGCTAGAGCCACATGTGTTGCACCTCCTCCAGCCATCAGACGAGGGTCTTCTAACATCCGGCATGCAACTCCTAAGGCATCTGCAAAACTTCGCTCAACTTCACCAAGTACTGTTTCTGTGCTTCCACAGGCAATCAGTGTTGCGCCACCTTCTTCAGTTTCAACAATCCAATGTGCCACGCTACCCCATGTCTCGTTTTTACTCGAAATAAAAGCGCCTAAATCAGATGCTTTTGAACGCTTTACTTCCGAGACAAGGGTTGCACCACAGCCTCGGGCAAGAAGATCTAAATCAGACCGCGCGACTCTACGGAAGGCTTGAATTCCCGCTTTAGCAAGAAGAACTCGTGCTTCTTCGTCAATGCCTTCTTTGCAAGCGAGTAACCCTATTCCAAGTTCTTTGAGATGTTCGACTTGTTGTTGGAGCAATTCGACTTCCTTCGCTCGGAAACTTTCGAAAACACCTTGAGAGGTCACATTAATTTTCATATCGTTTTTCATTGAACGGCGTTCAATTCCACCATCGACAAGAAGAACTTTCCCAGCACCTGCCACACGAGGCATGTCTTCATGGATTCGGTTTTTTGCCAAAACTAATCCAGTTACCAACCGTGTATCGGTAATGCTACCACCAGATTGTGGTAATACTTTCACTCGAGTTGGGTCCGCCACAACACCTGTAGGGGTATTCACTTGAATGGCTTCAGCAGCATCAACGGCGAGTTGAGCAAGTAATAATTGCATAGACTGGTGACCTTTACCGGCAAGTGAAGTTTGAGCAGCAAGTAAGCGGTGATGATGTTCAGAATGAAGGGCTAACTCAATAAGAACTTCATGAGCATAGGTCTCAGCCATTCTAAATCCGCGTGCGATGATCGCTGGATGAACATCTTGCGTAACTAAGTGCCAAGCATTTTGCAACATTTCAGCCGACATAAGAACTGTGGAAGTCGTTCCATCTCGAGCGATCTTATCTTGGACTGATGAGGCATTAATCATCATTCGTGCAACGGGATGTTCCACTTTCGCAGATTCGAGGACTGTGACGCCATCGTTGGTCACAAGGGTTCGCCCGTCATCATCAATCAGTAATTTGTCAAGTCCCCGGGGTCCAAGAGTAGAACGTACTGCTCCAGCAAGAGCCATTGCCGCCTGAATGTTGTTCTGAAGAGCACTGCGCCCCGTGGTACGCTCGGTATCCTTGAGAATAGGCGCATCGCTCATAGCACAGCCACCAAACTCTTCGCCATAAGTTCAACGATGAACGAGGTTGACTCAATCTTCGTCATCTTCGACGACTTCAAAGTCTGCATCGACCACATCATCGCCACCGACATCGATATCGCCATCTTCCGATGAACCGTCTTGTTCAGCCATTTCAGCAGCAGCGGCTTCGTAGAGTTTTGCGGAAACTGCATGCATTGCTTCTTCGACTTCCTTGACTTTCGCTTGAATTGCAGCGTCATCGATATCATCGATTTCGAGAGGTTTACCGTCATCATCTTGAACCATCTTTTCCAATGCATCAAGATGTTCCTTTACAGGATCTACATCAGCATCATCGAGTTTGTCTGCTGATTCATCGAGTGTTCGACGAGTTTGATAGACAACTTGGTCTGCCATGTTTCGGAGTTCAACTTTCGCTTTACGCAATTCATCTTCTTCTGCAAACTTTTCTGCTTCACTGATCTTTGCTTGAATTTCATCTTCAGAGAGTGAGGTTTGAGCTTCAATCTTCACCGATTGCTCCTTACCAGTCCCCATATCTTTGGCACTTACATCGACAATTCCGTTGGCATCGATATCGAAGGTAACTTCGATTTGTGGAGTTCCACGAGGCGCTGCTGGAATTCCCATGAGGGTAAATTCTCCAAGTGTTACATTGTCCTTAGCAAAATTTCGTTCTCCTTGAAGAACGTGAATGGTAACTGCAGGTTGGTTATCGCTTGCTGTTGAGTAAATCTCAGAGCGACGAGCAGGGATGGTTGTATTTCGTTCAATCATTGTCGTCATGACACCACCGAGCGTTTCAATTCCGAGCGTAAGAGGTGTGACGTCGAGTAACAAGATGTCAGAAACGCCTTCATCTCCGGAAATGATACCTGCTTGAAGTGCAGCACCCATAGCGACTGCTTCGTCAGGATTGATTCCTTTGTAAGGTGCCTTTCCAGCTTCTTTTTCAACTGCTTCTTGGACTGCAGGTACACGGGTTGAACCACCGACAAGAATCACTTTGTCTACATCGCCTTTCTTGACGCCAGCATCTTTCATTGCTTGACGGGTTGGGCCCATTGTTTTTTCAATCAACTTCGAGACAAGGTCTTCGAATTTCGCACGACTCAAAGTCATATCCATGTGTTCTGGTTGACCGTCACGCATGGTGATGAATGGAAGATTAATCTGAGTTTGTTGAGTACCAGAGAGTTCAATCTTTGCTTTTTCAGCAGCTTCCTTTAGTCGGGACATTGCTTGAACATCTTTTGACAGATCGATACCAGTGTCGCGCTTGAATTCTGCGACCATCCATTGGATGACAAGGTCATCGAAATCATCTCCACCGAGTTTGTTGTTACCCGCTGTGGCTTTGACTTCAATTTGAGGTTGACCATCAACTTGATAAATTTCCAAAACGGATACGTCAAAAGTTCCACCACCCAGGTCGTAAACGAGAATGGTTTGGTCTTCTCCTTTGTCGACACCGTAGGCGAGAGCTGCTGCAGTTGGTTCATTGATGATTCTTAGAACTTCAAGTCCAGCAATACGTCCTGCGTCTTTGGTTGCAGTTCGTTGTGCATCTGTGAAATAGGCAGGGCAGGTAATGACCGCTTGCTTGACTTCATGTCCAAGGTAAGCTTCTGCATCAGCCTTCAACTTTTGAAGGATAAAGGCTGAAATCTCCTGAGGAGTATAATCAACATCGTCGATGGTTGTTTTCCAATCAGTACCCATATGGCGCTTCACTGAAAGCAAAGTTCGGTCGATGTTTGTCACCGCTTGTCGCTTTGCAGTTACGCCAATCATACGTTCACTACCGTCTTTAGCAAAAGCGACAACCGAGGGGGTTGTTCGTGCACCTTCTGCATTCGCAATGACAACGGGTTCACCGTTCTCAATGGTCGCTACACAACTGTTCGTTGTTCCAAGATCTATTCCTATTACTTTGCTCATATGTTCACTTCCTTTTTTCAAAAAATTGGAATTCCGCCGTCGTCATCATCGTCTCGGTCTTCACCAAGGTCGAGATGTACATCGGGGGTCTCCGGTACTTCGTCGGCATCATCGCCTTCGTCTTCGTCGTCACCATCATTGAGTCCAGGTACGGCGGAGCCTTGGGGCGTGAGTTTGAGAGTGACATCGAGAATGCCATTGTTAAGAGACCATTCAACCACTTCATCGCAAGGATGAGGCAATTCAACACGAGCCAACGGAGAAGTTCGCTTTTGTTTCAAAATCTCCAACTGGTGGCCTTCATGGGCGAGTGAAAGTTCAACTTCGGTTTCTTCAACATCTTCTTTGAGAGTGATGTCGATTGTCACCGACATATTCCATCCATCGAGATAGACGTCATCTGCTGGTAACTTGTAGAGGTTATCTGTTAATTCATCAATCTCGGGCATATCGACTTCGATTGGGTTGGCATCGACTTGAACATCGACACCTAAATTTTTCAAAATGTCTTCCATGGATTTTCCTTTTTCAAACATCTTACTCAGTTGTGACAGATCGAAGTTGAAGTTTACATCCCCTTTGGCGATTTTTTCTGCATCGAGGCCAAGGCTTTCGAATTGCGAACGGAATTGCTCCATTAACGCCCGAATCTGCTTTTTATCGAGGTTCATGCCCATATTTCGGAACAATTCAGTGATCTGTTCAATCAATTTTTCTTCGAAATCATCGTTGCCAGTCATCTTTATCCCCCCGACTACTTAACCATCGGTTACATACTGCGGATTAGGTTACCCTATATGAAGTTCACGAAAGCGAAGCAGTCACTCTTCCTCGATCAAAGGAGATTCGCTTCTCTTTTGAAATCGCTTCGGTACAAATTTACTTCGGAAATCTGCCACAAGGCTCTTTCCAGCAATGATGCCTCCAACTGCAAATGAGACTTCGCCTAGAATGATCAGACAGGTTGCAAGAACTCCACTTTGCGCCTTCGTCATTGAGAGAAAGGGAATCGTGAAGAGAGCAGCATAGAATAAACAAGACAGCGCAATGAAGAACATCCCCCATTGTTTACGTTGCATAGTGTTGCCTTGAACATCAGTTAATGAACATGGCGACCTACCCTTGATGGTAGAATGAAAAACTTCCGCTACTGCATCGTGCCCTTCAATCCTATCCAAGAAATGCGAAGCCCTAAGAACAGAAAGGAGTGGCCATGTTCTAAGGGTCATTATGTTCACCTCACTTCGCGCTTTCTCGCTCATAACTTTGATGCTCATGGCACCACTTGCTGGATGCTTTGGGGAAAACGAAAAAGAAGCTCAGGATGCCGGCGAGATTTTCCTCATCGACTTCACACCTGCTGGAGAACTTCCGCTTAGAAGTGGTGAATGGCATACGTTCACGTTAGAAGGTGAAGGCACCCGTCTTGTTGTGCCAGAAGACATCTTACTGTTCGTGAACGACAGTATTGTACCACTCGGCGTCATCCGAGTACCAGACAATAAGTTACTCAATGGTAAAATCCTCACCACCCCATACGTCACATCAACCACGCTCACCATCGTATATGCCGATGGAACCGGAGTCGCTGTTGATCTCGAAGTCCAAAATGGAACACCCATAGTCAACGGCCAAGATTGGTTTGAAAAGATGGATTTTATTCTGTCCGTATGCACCGACTCGACCGAATGTGGAGGTTACATCAATCGATGGATGGGCTCACCCAACCCAGCATTTGAGCGAGCAGCCAGTTTCTTCCATGGCCACTTCGAGGGACTTGGTTACGAAACACATGTCATGCGAGTCACCGACCATCTCAATCCGTCCCAACCCGAATCATTGAACATCATCGCTTGGAAAGACGGTCGAAGCAGTGACTGTGTTCAAGGCATGGGAGCTCATATGGACATCGCACCACCGGCCTCCCCTCCTGCAGGCGGTACTTACGAAGGCGCTTACGACAACACGGCTGGAACCGTTGCAATGATGCTGTTCGCAAAAGCGTTCGTCGACGTGGAATTTGAATGCGACACTTTCCTCGCTTTGTGGTCCTCTGAGGAAGAAGGGCTGCGAGGTTCCAATGCATTTGCAAACAATGATTGCGATTATTGCCTTCCACAAGACAAGGAATTGCGGTTTTACATCAACATGGACATGATGGGTATTTCTTGGCCAGCAATGAAGGAATCGGGGGAACCCTTCCCCTACCATGCATGGTCCGGCCCTGACGCCGACCCTGAAGTTGACGATGTGGAGATTTCTGCCGTCATGGACCACGTACATCGTAACATATTGAAAGCACCAATGAACCTCACAATCGATGGAACTTATGGTGCAGGATGTGACCAACATTGGGACGAACACGAAAACCTGGTCATGGATGTCCACGAGGATACCTTCGGACGTTCAGACCACGTGACTTTCCGTGACCTTGGCGCTCAAACAATCTTCCATCTCGGGGCCTACGATGATGACTACAGTGCCTATCACTCTCCACAAGACACACTCGACAATATGGTCGAATCTGTCGGTGGCCAGGGCGAGTTAGAGAAGTCGATTGAATTTGTCATGTGGGCTGCAATGCTCGAATTTCTAATAGCAGATCAAACTCCAGGAATCCGTAACACGAACACTGCGTAAGAAAAGCGGGCCATAATTGAAGGATGAGAGTCCTAAGGGCTCATGCAGGGTTTCAAAAGGACAACACTTAATCGAAGAATATGGAAGAAGGTGAGGCGGAAGTAAAATCGGCCGGGATATTTTCTTCATTATGGAAGTACATCGCTGGCTCCACATTGGTTGCCTCATTGTGTTGCCTGCCATCGGTCGTCATGGTCATGCTCGGCCTCGCTACGGTTTCGACAGGTGCAGCGCTCTCCGATACACTGTATTGGGGTGGTGACGGGTTTGGTTGGTTCCGATACACTATGCTCTTCATAGCCTTTGTTAGCGTAATCATTGGTCTTGTCATGTATTTCAGAGAACAAGGGATTTGTACCTTTGATGAAGCAAAACGAAATCGAAGAAAAGTCATCAACACTTCACTCTTGGTATTGTCCCTCGCCTATCTGCTGTATTTGTTATTCAATTATGTCATCTTAACCGAACTCGGAATTGCAGTAGGGCTGCCGTGGGAATCAAGTCGAGATGCTTACACGTTCTGGAAATAATCAAGCATTCCCTCGGCTGGTTTTACAGCCAATACTCCATTCTTGCTCACTCATCGCTTTTTTAGTCGCATCCAACAGATCATCTTCAGGGGTGCGGAACTCGACGGAACCTTGGCGCCAAGCAAGTGCTACCTGACATCCAGAAAATACCCAATTTTGCAATTGTATTTTTGAATTTTCAATTGAAATATTTAGAACGCCTACTCCAATTGGAATTTCAATATTGCGGGGGTTGAGGTGCATACCCATTTGCATGGCTTTTTGCACAGATTCCTTTGAAGTCCAAAGGTAAATCGCTTGTTCAGGATTCTTCTGTAACCAGAGTAATTCATCGCCTTTCGCCATCATATCAAACGCGTTTGAAGCGATTCCTCGATCTGAAAGTTCGGCATCAATTCCAATCGACCAACCAGGTTCTACCAGTGCAACATAAGCCCAACCTCCGGCATGACCAATGCTCACCGAAGGCAGAGGTGTATTGACCCAAAGCCCAGGAAGGTGTGCAAGGACAGGGGCACGTAATTCTGTTCGACGGACTTCGATTTGAGTCGGGTCAAGGCCCCATTGATTGAGAGCTTGGGCCAAAAGCCAACGACCTGATAAATGTTCATCACGCCGTTTATCAACAGCAAAAGTAGCAACTTCATCACCAGAAGCAAGCGTCACCTGATCGAACTCACGCGGTTCAACTGGACAGCGAAAGCACAAGGAGCGAACCGGGAGTTGATGGGGAGGAAACAGTTCCTCGAACATCATCGTCTCACCTCTCAAGGGTAAACGACTCTTCTACAGGCACAGGAGCCATGCTCTTGAGTCGTAATCCTTTGAGCGCTATAACTGGTGCATCATCATCACCAACCACAACAACATCGTGAACAGTAATGCCTGCATCTTCAACTGCAGTTCGAAGACTTCGCATTCGAAGAACTTCATTTCGTTCTGGAACCCTTAGCATTGAAGACCATTCAATACCGACCGGCAGTGATGAGAAACCTTCAGATTCCATTGCAACCAAACCTGCGTTTTGGAAACCTGCTTCAATAAGCATTGGAAGCGATTCTAAAAGAACGACTTCACCTTGTGTTTCAAGAGCGAATTGGTCAAGCATTGGCAGTTGATGACGCATAAGAGCAATCCCATCAGCACCAGGCATTTCAGCATCACCTATGCCGCGAAGAACTCCTCCATGAGATTGGAAACGAGGACCATGGAAATAACGTCGATAAATGAACGATGGGAGTTCGGCTAATTCGCCTAACGCAGGAGTGCCTAGTTGTGGCAAGGCATCGACTTCCGATTGCAAAAATGGCCCAAGGTCCTCTCGACTTTCTACAACTCGGACAATGGCCTTGTGGTGCTCTCGTTCTCCAAACACTTCACCCTTTGAATTTGACAAATCAGACAGCAAACGACATGCAACCCAACTCATCTCACCATCTCCACGAATTAATTCAGCATGAACACGAACTGCCATTTCGCCTTTCAAGAGTTTCACAGGAAGACCAAACGATACATCCTCGAATCCTGCAAGACAGGCTGATGGGCGTAACAAAAGGGCGTTCTCTGCAAACATCTCCAAAGCCATGACGCCGGGATGATACGGCACCCCGTCGATAGCATGGTCTGAGAGGAAAGGATGATCTGCAACCGAAAGGGTCGTTTGAGTCGTTAAAGATTGACGTTCATCTACGGAGAGTACCTTATCGATGAAAGGGAAGCGAAACGGGTCAGCAATGATACTCGCCATCTCAGCAGGAAGGCGGAGAGGGGCTTCACGGAACGCATCAAAAGCATCCATTGTGCCGAGGTTTCCACAGCCAAGCACTCGGCGTTTACCACCTTGAAGGGCTTCGCCAACAAATATTTCAACACCTTTTTCTACTGAGATTGTATCAATCCCTGCGGCATCAAATACTGCTTGGAATGAACCACGAGTTGCCATACCGACATCTCTCCACCCTGTCCATGCAATGGCAACAGCGCGGCATGAGCCGCTTGCAGTCAATCGAGCCATTTCTGCGTCAAGAACACTGTTTGCAGCAGAATAGTCCGTTTGACCGTTATTACCAAACCGACCTGAAACACTGGTAAAGCATGAAGCAAAACGAAGTTCTCCCTTTGAGGCTTCTACTGCGGCCAAAAGTGACTGCCATCCGTCGATTTTCACTCGGATAACTTTGTCAAATACACTGTACTCTTTCGAAGCCACTAATTTGGAATCTTCGAGGCCTGCACCATGAATAATCCCGGTAATCGGCCGGCCTAATGAGGCGCCCAGTTGTTTCAGACCATCCGTATCCATGACGTCGACGGAATGGTATGATGCATCGTTTCCAGTTTCTTGGATCGTTTTGATGGTGATGTAAACATCTCGACTACGAGAATATTTTTGCCAGGCTGTATTCCATTCAACCATCGTAACCTTACCAGATTCGCTGGCTGCCATCAGTTCTTCACGAAGAGCGTTCTTTTGCTCGTTTAATCGTGAATCTGACCATTCAACCCATGTTTCAGTTTCTTCCAAAAGGGTTGAACGTCCGAGGAGGGCAAAGTGAGCTCCTGCATTGAGAGAATTGCATGCAACTCCGATAACTGAGGCTGCTGTAACTCCAGAGCCGCCACCTGAAACAATCCAAGTATCATCCGATTGCAGAGGTGTCATCTCATTTTCAAGATTTTCAGCAAATGCAACAAGTGTCCAACGTCGACCATCACGGTCCAATCCGATTTCGATTTCGCCACCGATTTCAAACAAATCAGAATCAATGTGTTCAGCGGCTTGGTCTGCATCGAGAATAAGTTCTGGGTGTAAATCGAGAGCACGCATTCGCAAATGTGTTTGTTCAAAAGAATATGATTTCGTCACACCAGATGCAGCACATTGAACTGAGTTGAAACGCTCTCCGATGTTTCCATGACGCCCGTCCATTGCAGTCACCGAGGCTACGAGACCGTCTTTACGAGATGCAAGATGAGCATCTAATCCTTGGAGTAGAGAGAAATAACCGTGTGCGGATAATGCGATTTGTGACGAAGGCTGTGTATCATCTCCCCATGATGCTCCTGCGAGTTTCATTGGAGCCATATGAACCAATCCAGCCACGTCAAATTGTTCGAGTTCTTTACAGACTAATGCAAGGTGTTCTGGATTTGCCGGGTCAGCTCGATAAACGGTACGACCTGCTTCTTGGTGACTCGACATGTCCCGTATCTCACTTTCAAATCCGATACGTACTGCACGCATTCCACGTGCTTCTACGCGTTGGCAAAAGGCTTCTGCGATTCCCCAGCCATCATCAGTAACCACGATGGTTCCTTCAAGTGCTAACAAAGAACTTGTACCCGGGCAGCCTTCGACTTCAACTTGCCATCGGCGACAATTCTCTTGGCGTTCAATTTCAGCCACTACTGGCTCAGTAATGGGCGCTAAAGCAACTGGTACGGCCTCGGTAACAGGGGGCGCTGCTGGATGTTCAACAGCAGAACCGCCTTTCATTCGATGAATATAAGCAGTGAAATGATTCAAGGTAGGATGATCTGAAAGAACAAACTCTTCATCGAGAGGAAGTTCGAATATATCTCGAACATCTGCCATAATTTCTGCTTGCTTCACAGTATCAATGCCCAGTTCGCCTTCAAGGTCTTGATCCAATTCAATGAAATCATTTGGATAGCCGGTATGCCGAACCACAACTTCAATCAATTGCTCTTGAATGTTTGAATCGGTTGTCAAAGGAGCTGGTGCCACAACAGATGGTGCGCTCGGTTGAGGGGTAACTGGAGTGGGTGGTGCAGGTGCAACTGGCACAACTGGCACAACAGGCACTGAGCTATCTCCTTTCATTCGTTGAATATAACCAATCATGTGATTGAGCGTTGGGTAATCTGAAAGAACAAACTCTTCATCGAGTGGAAGCGTAAATCGCTCACGAATGTCTGCCATGATTTCCGCCTGCTTCACAGTATCAATACCTAATTCACCTTCGAGGTCTTGATCAAGTTCAATGAAATCACTTGGATAACCAGTGTGTTGGACAACGACATCAACAACAATCGAGGTCAAATCAGAATCCTCAACAACTACAGCTGCTGGTGATGAAGTAACTGGCATTGGTTGTGCTAATGGTGGAGAGACCATAGAGGCAGGTGCTGCAGTTGGTTTCACCGTGACTGAACCGCCTGTCATCTTTTGGATATAGCCAATCATATGGTTCAATGTAGGATAATCTGAAAGGACAAATTCTTCATCTAATGGAAGCGTAAATCGCTCACGAATATCTGCCATGATTTCCGCCTGCTTCACAGTATCAATACCCAGTTCACCTTCGAGGTCTTGGTCTAATTCCACAAAGTCTGCAGGATAGCCGGTATGCTGAACGACCACTTCAACAACTGAGTCCACCAGTTGTTCATCTCCTTCAATCAGCGGGATTCCCACTGGAGTGGAGGTTGGAGTCGGCGCAGTAGAGGCTTCAACCACTGCCGAAACAACAGGAGGGGTTGCGATTGGAAGAGGTGTGCCGCCTGTGGTCATCTTTTGGATATAGCCAATCATATGAGTGAGGGTTGGATAATCTGAAAGGACAAACTCTTCATCAAGAGGAAGAGCAAACCGTTCACGAATATCAGCCATGATTTCTGCCTGTTTCACAGTGTCAATGCCCAATTCCCCTTCGAGGTCTTGGTCCAATTCAACGAAGTCTGCTGGATACCCCGTGTGATTGACGACGACTTCAATCACTGTTGAAACCAAATCTAAATCCGTTGAAGGAGATGGAGATGCTGCAGGTTCAGGTTGAGCAACGGGTTCTACAACGATTGGAGTTGCTTGAACAGGAGTCGGTTGAGGTGGTGGAAGGACTTCCGAAGGTTTCCCTTCCCAAGCGGCAGTAATAGGCCATGGTTCACCTTGCACGCCACCATGGAGATTGTCATCACCATTGACGTACGAGACAAGTTTGTTATCAAGAATACGCATCACGACATCTTCAGTATTGGCCAGAGCACGATTCCACTCAAGGAAACGTTGCCCATCGATTCGTTCGCCGGTAATGGGCCATTTACGGACCAATGAAAGAGCCATTTGAGAACCAAAACCTGCTGCAAATCGCAATCCATATTGAATATTCGAATAATCGCCACCCTTGGATAAGTTAAGATTTCCAAGTTCTGGGTCAGTTTCCTTATGATTGGCGATTGGAGGTATTCGTCCTGTCTTCATACCATGGAACATACTTGCATCTTCGATTCCAACGCCCATTGGATGGCCAGTAAATCCTTTCGTGTTCGCAATAACCAAACTGTCAGTACTTTCTCCAAACGTTTCACGCAAGGCTCGTACTTCGGATTGAGCCGAACCTCCACGGGCAGGTGTATAGGTTTCATGTGAAAAGAAGACCGTGTCTGGTGCCATTACATGCCGGTTAATACCCCATTGTTGCTCCATTGAACTCATAAAAGAATTGACAGTTTCTGCAACATGATCGACATCAAGTCGTGTACCATGGAACGCGGAATTAGCTGTACGGGTTCCAAGAAGTTCAGCAATCGGTTGAACACCGCGTGCTTTTGCTTCTGAATGGCGTTCAATGACGAATGCTGCCGCCCCCATGCCAAGCACCAATCCATTACGGCGCCGGTCAAATGGTAACGCTGCTTCTTCGATGACATTGCCTGTAGCAGCCGCACCGGAAGCAGCAAATCCGCCTCCAATCCATTCCCACAAATCTTCACCTGTGACATCATCTGCTGAAAGAATTACAACTCGGTCAACACGGTCGCTGTTGAGCCAATCTTCTGCTACACCAAAAGCTGCAGTCGTTGAAGCACATGCAAGATTGATGGTTGTATTTGGCCCACGTATTCCAGAATATTGAGCAAATTGGGAATGGCCCATGTTCAAGGTTTGGAATAAATATCGACGGTCGAATCGACCTTCGCCATCATCCCCGTTACTCTTTGCGTGCTTCATAGCCATTTGAAGTCCGGGGAAACAAGAAGCAAATACAATTCCAGTTCGTTCTCGATGAATTTGAGGTACTTGCCAATTCCGAATCAGTCGCAATCCCCCTTTGCCGATTTGCTCAACTGGTGTTAATGGAATTGCTGCATCGCGTAGTGCGAGAAGACCTGCTGCTACAGCAAGTTGGGTAGTTATATCCCAAGCCAGAACAACCTTTGGATCAATTCCGAATTCTTCTGAAATATCAAATGCAGATTTAATACCTGCAAGTTGCGGTATGTCACCAAACTCTGTAGCCTGATCCATATTTACAGAACCATCTCGGCCTTTTATGAGGCGGACAATATTTTTGTCGAGGAGGCGTTGTTTGTATTCGTCACTGACTTCAGAAAGGCAAGTTTCGCCACGAACCAATCGCTCAAAGGTATCTTCATCGAAGACACGTTCACCACCTGGAAGGCCAAGAGAAATACCTGTAATCACATACGGGTCAGTGAGGCGGCGGTCTGCATAACCTGCAGAAGCAGAGACTTGAGCCGGTTCGACTTGGGTCTTTGTTGCTTGAAGTGCTGAGGTTTTTGGAATCCAAGAAGATGGTGCTGCAACGACCAATTTTGTTAAATCAGCCGCCGTAACTACTGTTGAAATATCAATTGCAGCATCGGTTTGAGTTTCATTTGAAAGCGTTTGAATCACAGTCGAAACTTCTGCATCACTCATGCCGAGTCCAAGACGGAGATTGACCATACCGTGACAGAATCCGGCGGGATAACCACTTATTGCGGCAAGACGATCGCCGATGTAAGCAGTCTTGGCTTTGGCAGCAGCCACTTCAGGGTCGAGTGGTTGAGTCGTTGCAGATTGAACAACGACTTGTTGAACAATTGGAACTGGACTTGCCGTAGAAGGCAAGGGGCGTGAACGTGTCCTCAAGTCATCCATTTCAGCAGTTGAATGTACAGGTGTCGAGGTGGCGTAGTATGCCTCCATTGGGCCTGCACGGAAGGCTTCAGTTAGAACTGATGAATCATCAGCTGGCCATTGAGGTTGACGACCTGCTAATGCCAAAGTTCCAAGTGCGCTCAGGAATGATGCAATGCCACCTTGCTTTGGATGATTTGACATAATTGGCAAATGTGGTTGGTCTTCTAGAATTTGAACTGCAAACATGGTTAATGCTCGCTTTGGACCGACTTCAATGAAAGCACGTGCTCCAGCTGCATACATGGTTTCAATCTGTGTCGTCCATTCGACTGCCGAAGCCATTTGAGGTGCCAGTTTCCCTAAGATTCCTGCTTTGGAATCTTCTCCTTCCATCGGATAGAATGAACCATCAACGTTGGCGGTGATTGGAATTGAAGGCCAACGGATCTCAAGACTTTCGAGGAATCGGCGCAGTGGTTCATTGGCTGGTGCAACAATACGGGAGTGGAAAGCATGTGATGTTGCCAAAGGTACGCATTGGAAACCCTTCTCTTCAAACAAAACCATCGCTTGTTGCACAGGTTCAGTTTCGCCTGCAATAACTGTCATTTTTGGTGAATTTTTATTGGCAGCAATAACATAGCCATCTATTGATTCGAGGATAGATGCAACGTCATCGTATGGCGCCATCACACTGGCCATCAAGCCCTTGTCATCAATGACAACTGAACCCATTTCAGTACCTCGAGCTGCGGAAGCACGTAGAGCACCGTCCATGTCCAAGATTCCTGCAGACATCAGCGCAGCATATTCTCCAAGTGAGTGCCCAGCAACCATATCAGGCATCTGCCCATGGTCATTGAGTGCGCGTTCAATTGCCAAATCCGCAGTAAGCATGGCTGGTTGAGTATATTCGGTTTGCTTGAGTTTATGTTCCGCCTCTACTCGTTGCTCTTTTGAGAGATTCGAACGCAGAACGAAACTCGACAAACTCTCTCCTTCGAGTACATCAACCATTGTTTCATCGGCTTGAGCCCATACTTTCTGCACTGCACTGTAACGTTGATGTAAATCATGTGTCATTCCAACATATTGACTTCCTTGACCTGGATACATGTGCGCAACTTTCGCTTTCGGATGGAGTGCTGGGTCATTGGTCAAAAGAATGCCTTGAGCCTGTAAGAAGCCCCATTTCTCAGGATCGTTCATCGCTTTACTCGCGAGTTCGATGCGCTTGTGATATTCATTCCAAGAAGTAGCAACGATGCACATGCGAAATGCCTCTGACGCATCGTAATCAGAAGAGGTTGCATTCAAAGCAGAAGAGAGCCGCAATCCGCGAGGGTCTTCATCGAAATGAGCCCCAGTAAATCCAACCGCTTCTAATTTCGTTTGAAGAGAAGAAAGGTCGCCTGCAGAGAGGAGAAGAATTCCACCTTCGATCGCTTTCATTTCATCGTGTGTCATTGAAGCAGTGGCTGAAGCATCGTGAATTGAGGCTGCATTTGTTTTGATGATAGAAGAAGAGTCGGTTTTCGAATAAGCATCCCATCGCACGTCCCATTGTTGGGCTAATTTTGAATGGTATTCTGGTTCGAATCCTTCGAGTGCAACGTGATAATTGGTCCCTCCAAATCCGAAAGCAGAAACTCCTGCTCTACGTGGATGTGTTGTAGGGCGAGGCCATTCTCGCGCCTGTGTAGGTACGAAGAACGGATTACTGTTCCAATCAACTGTTGGATTTGGAGTATTGAAACCAGCAGATGGAGGTATCGTCCGGTGGTGGAGAGCCATTACCGCTTTGATGAGTCCGGCAATACCGGCTGCAGCCTTCAAATGGCCAACTTGTGACTTGATTGAACCAACGGCGACATTATCGCCTGCTGGCATTCCATCCCAAAGCAAAGAAAGAGTACCAAGTTCTGTAGCATCTCCGACTTTGGTTGATGTGCCATGAGCCTCGATTAATTCAACAGTCGTAGCTGCGTATTCGGCTTGTGCATAAGCACGGGCAATCGCTTGAATCTGGCCTCGTTGACTTGGTGCCGTGATACCTTTTCCACGACCATCAGATGAGCCTCCAACGCCGCGAATAACAGCATGGACTTCGTCACCATCTCGAATTGCATCAGAAAGACGCTTGAGGACAAATGCTCCAGCACCTTCCCCCATCACAAAACCATTGGCCCCAGCATCGAAGGGAGTGGAATGAGAAGCTGAAAGAGCGCCTATTGCGCTAAATTTAGCAAAGGTTGGAGCATCCATACTCCGATCTGTTGCTCCAGCAATCATTACATCGACTTGGCGCATTTGCAGCAACCGACATGCTTCCATTAACGTTGCTAACGATGAAGCACATGCTGCATCCATGGCAAAGTTTGGGCCTTGAAGGTCGAGAAGGTTCGAGACACGCCCTGCTACAACATTGGCAAGTTCACCTGGCATTGTGTCTTCATTGATACGAGGGGCTCCCTCGACGATGGATTCCATAAAAGCAGCACTGTTTTCTTCAGGCATACCTTGAGATTTGGCCAATTCCTTTGTATGATTTGAATAAATACGAATATTTGAGAGGTTGCGGTTTTCCCCGCCAAGTGCATTTGCAAAAGCAACACCTGTACGTAGTCGGTCGATGTCTTTGGATTCTCCATCATATCCAGCGTGCTCAATGGCTGAGGCTGCAACTGAAACAGCCCATTGTTGAGCAAGGTCGATTTGAGGTAATGTCCCGGGAGGCAATCTCCAACGGCGCCAATCGAAATCATAGCCTTCAACAACCGCACCAATACGTGCATAGGTGAATCCTTCTTCGATATCCCCTGGTCCGCCTTCACGATAAAAGTGCTCAGCCGGTCCAATCCAACGATGCTCTGGTATTTTTCGAATACTTACTTTGGCATCGAGAATATTCTGCCAAAATGTTTCAATGTCGGGAGCATCGGGCATCAATGCAGATACGCCAATGACTGCAATGGGTTCAAACGGACCTTGTTCAAGCCCTCCGACTTCGTTTCCTTTCGCATCTTTGACCATTTGTTCACCTCATTCATTCATGATACTTTGCGGTACCATCGTTATGGAATAGCCACCGTCAACATAGATGCATTGACCGGTTACGCCACTTGAAAGAGAACTTGCAAGCCAAAGAGCGGCACCTGCCACATCATCTTGGCTGACGTTTCGTCGGAGGGGTGAATTGGCCTCGACATGATCGAGAATATTATCAAAACCTGGAACTCCACCAGCAGCAATGGTCCGTATAGGGCCTGAAGAGATGGCATTAACTCGGTGCCCTTCTGGCCCAAGATGGCAGGCCAATTCTCGCGTCCAACATTCGAGGGCTGCTTTCGCCATCGACATGATTCCATAATTTGGTACAAACCGATTTGAGGCAGCATAGGTGAGCGTGATAGTCGATGAACCAGGATTGAGATAAGGCAAGGCATACTTCAAACATCGTTGTAGGGAATTGGCTGAGATCGTCATCGCAGTATTGATGTCTTCATTTTCAACGAAAAGAATAGGTCGGTCGAAGCAAGCCCGTGGAGCAAAACCAATCGCGTGGACGAGAATATCCGCTTTTACCCCTGGGTGTTCTTTCTCAAATGCTTCAAAGAACTCACTGGTTGAAGCATCTTCTGCCACATCGAGAGGATAGAATCCACCAATTTGGGGCAGTTTGTCCTTCAGTTGGAAAACTCGACTCATGAAACGCTTCTGATATCCGAGGTACAAAGTGACGCCAGCTGCAGCAAGTTGTTGGCAAATCGCCCATGCAATAGAGTCTTCACTAGCAACGCCGAAGACGAAGGCTGTCTTTCCTTGTAATTTGAGCATAAATACACCTACCCAATGGGTAAGTGTTGGCCATCACACCCAACCTATGACTGTTGCCTAAGTTGAGTTGGTGAAAACCGTTGTTCAGGAACCCTCTTTCGAGAGCCGAGGCCGTTAGAATTCATCCAATAAATCGTCAAATTCATCCGCTTCCGCTGTTTCGTCGTCGAGGTCTGAAAAGAAATCATCAAATTCTTCATCCTCAGCGGGTTGAACAGGTTCGTCGGGCAGAATTATTGGTTGATGGAGTTTAGGCTTTGATTGCTTCTTTGGTTTCTTCTTTGAAACAACTCGGACCAATACCACAAGGAAAAGAATGACCAGTATCGACCCTCCTGCAATTGAAGCATACAGCAAAGTATCATCTGAGCTCAAGGCATCCAACCCATCGATACCACCGGATTGACTGGAGGCTTTAATGTCGATTTGGATGTTAATTTCACTGAAAGGAGCAGAATCATCAGTTGTACTTTGAGCACGAATCTGTAACGGCATTCGAAGGTCTGAACTCACATCAGAAGGTGCCCGAATAGTGAGTGTTTTCACAGATGAAGTCCCTTGGTAATCGACATTTTCACTGACAAGTTTCCCTGCGGGAAACGAGAAACCTATGGCTTCAAGTTCAGCAGCATTGGCGAAAACAACTTCCAATTTATCATCGGCATTACCCTTGTTGGTCACTTGAAAACTGAATTCGACTTCATCGCTTGTGTCCATGTAACGTGTTGTAACATCGGAAAGAAGTAATTCGACCATACCGTAACTTTGTATCTTTAGATCACCAATGTGCGATGTGTTTGCAACCCAAAAACCATCGTCGGGCAATTGCCCATACGGAAGGCCGTTCCAAGATTCTACTTTGGCTTCAATCTCAAATGAATGTTGAACAGATGCGGGGATTTTCGTCTGACCGATAAAACGAATTTCGAAGGTATCTTCTTCACCTGCACCAAGTGTAAAACTATCTTCACTCAAAGACATTTCAACCAAAACTCCATCCCATTCAACTTGTGAAATACTGATCTCTTCGCTTGCTGAAGTAGGGTTGGTAACGGTACAGATCACCGAGGCCTCAGCATCCGATGTAGGATGGACATCCATGATTGGATCTGAACCACAATCTAACTCGACTGCAGGAAGCGGTGAGCCTTGTGCTGCGGCAGGTGTGATAAGGCCCGGTGCCAAAAAGAGGCTGAGAACAAGTCCGAGAATCAATGCCTTTCGAATAGTTGCCACCGGTGGTCGCTGTATGCTTTCACTCATGAATGTGATGGCATTTTGAAGACGAAACCCTCGACTCCCTTCAATAAACACTGGGTCCGTACAATTCTTCGGCTAGATCCCGATGGGCTTTCCAAAGATATTCCTCATCTAAACCGGCTTCCAATAATTGATTTGTGCGTTTGGGTACCGTTTTTGGCCCCAATACTGCACCTGGGCGTCGGAGGTCATCCATGTAATCGGTTTCCAAGAGAAAACCATGAGAGCAAGATTCAACGCTTGACATCAATTCTTCAATCGCTCCTTTACCAATCAATACACTTGGAGTGATGCCTTGTGTAATTTCTTTGGAGACATTAGCGGGAGCGTAATGGCGTACTAATCGGTTTTTCTCAAGCCCGGCTTTTTCAGCCATGGACGCAAGGTCACGATAGGTTGTTTCAAGTTCGCCTTCAACATGTAATTGGAGAGCAATACCCTCTTGATGAGCCATATGCATTGTTTCCAATAAGAGCGTATTTGACAATTCCCAAATGTCCTCACTAACCGGCCAATGTGGGCGACCGACTTCGCCAATGGCATGGGCTTTACCTTCGTGAACAAAATCCAAGGCTGCATCAATACTTTCGCGGTAATTCTCTACCGCACGTTCAGCTCCATGTTCACCGGATTCTTCTAACCAAGCTGTAAATTGATGGGCGAATGCTGCAGGATGTGGCCCGAGAACTACACGTACTCCGAGTTCAACTTCCTTTCGAACCTCTTCTGCCATTTTCACAGTATTTGCATATGTTTCGCTATGGCCCTTTTTCGTTGTAGGAGGGGCTGAAAAATCAGGGCAGTGGACAAGAACAATGTCGGTACCACCTGCATGCTTGAAGTCACGTGCTGCTTCAAGAAAACGACCATTTCGGTTCAAGTGAAAATGATTGTCCAGTATCGGGCCTGTCCATTTCACACTCTCTTGCATAGACGACCCTCATTCAAACGCTGGAGTTCATGCAATTTCAACGCATGGGGGGAAATTACAATATGAGTGCCATTCGAGGTTTAAATGAAGAGATTCTGTTCTTTCAATTTGTTTCTCCAATATACTGCAGCCATAGCCACAATATTTTGTTGGCGTGCGTCTGGAACGATACAACGACCATTTGGCCACACATGAATGGTAAGGTTGTGCCGAGTATCTTTCAAAACACTGCATCCAAGTCGTTCATCGAAAGATGCTGTGCCTGCGCCGAAGTTTCCGACCAATTGTTGAACATTCAATGGTTGACCGAAATCAAAAGAAGCAACTACGGGGCCTAATTCGGTTTCCAAACCGGAATCGTTCAAACCAAGACGGAGCATCAATTCCTTTGCAGCAGCACGAGCCGCTTCAACACGATGTGTACCGTGGACTGTAATTCGACCTTCTCTGTCAATCACCAGTGTAGCACGGGGGCTATCCAGTACTTTGATGACAACTCCACTGGTCTCTTGACCACCGACTTGTGAAATAACGGCTTGTTGGTCGATTGGAGACGGAGGAATAAAACGAACCAATTGGTTTTCGATTCGAACTGCTATGGCTGTACCCGACAAACTCATTCCTCCTCTAATCTATCGGATGAAGTAGTGTCTAAACTAATCTCCTCTTGTTTTGGAAGAGAATTCAAGGCTTCAAGAATGGCATTTCGATGAGGTAAATACAACGGCAGTAACAACGTAGCCTCGTCACCAAAGTCCTTTCGAAGCAGAGCGAGAGCCCCTCTTAGGCGAGCTGCGTACCGTTGGTCACGAGAAGAACAGACTTGGGGTCCGACGACCCATTCACTCAAATCCCACCAAGTTGCAGACAATACCGCAGCTGAACCAAAGTTACTGGAGACTCCTTTTGGCGGTTTTTGGGCATCAAAGATATTCTTTTTGACACGTTTCCTCCATTTACCACCGATTGAAATCATTCCAAGCAATTTCTTCCAATGTGATGCTGCTTTAGCTTCAAGAGTAAGATGGTCGCTCCATTTTTCGTCATCAGCGGTCGGTTCTATGAAAAAAACCGGCCTCTCGTGGCGTGCTGCATTACGATGTAGTCGACGTGGTTCAGGATCTGGGAATCGGCCACCCGGGATGTCTTCTATACGTGTAATCTCGTCTAAGAAAATTCCAAATGCGCCACCTGAAATCAAACCATGAGAAAGATTGACGCCAGGTGATTCTGCCTCATCCTTTTCTTCTTGCACCCATAAATCGACAACATCGGGAGATTCGAGTAAGGCCAAACCGTTCCAAGTATCCCTTGGGCGCATTGTTCGCGGATAAACAATCGTAGGCAATACTCCGTGGAGTACAATCTGACCGCCATCTGGATCTTCCCAAACATGGTCGTCCCAATCAAGTCGAGCGGGCACATTTTTCACGCTCACTGACTGTTAACCCATTCGCGAAGAGCATCAACGCTCCACCCTTGGTCAAAGTAACCTTGGATTTCTTCTTGAGTCCACTGTGGGAATTGCGTCATTGCATGCGCCATCTCAGGTGAAACATTGGCCGCAGGTCCTGCGCCTTGAGGTGGTCCACTGGATGGTTTTGGTTGGCCTGGTAATTCGACATATGTTTTCCCACCTTGTTCTTCGTATTCATCGAAAAGGTCCGAACCGTCGCTGCGACGAGACAATACAAACACCAATGTTCCCAGAACTGCTACAGCAATACCGAGAATAGCAAGGATGAGCATAAACCCAGATGAATCTGAAGATTCACTTTCCACCTTGACGTTGAATGATTCTCCATCTGATGAACCGTTGTAAAGCAGTTCATCTGTCGTGTTGTCGGAAATGAGATAATACATACCAGTCGTTGCTAGATTGAATTCTGTAAGCGTCACTTTGACCCAAGTAGAATCTCCAACGGTAATGACGCCGGTAGTGATACTGTTTTCGAGTACTGGTACGCCATTGTTGATGACAGAACGAATGTTTAGAACGGTTGAACCATCCATTGTTCCTGTATTCAACACTTTAATTTCCAAATCCATGTCTTGACCTACTTCAGGTTTAGCTGGCCTCATTACAACATCAGTAATGGTAAAGGATGCTTCTTCGTGAATCAATTCATACAATGATTTGTGCTCTGGGTTGCTTGAAAAGATTGGTCCAATTCCGCCTTCATCGGTCGGTCCACCGCCCAAAATGGCTTGTGTTCCTGCAGAGTCGGTTGCATCAATCCAAAAGACAACATCGACGCTGTCAATTTGTGAAGCATCGGGATCGGTCTGGCCTTCCGTGATTGGCCACAAATCAACACATTGTGCAGAGGCGAAGTAAGAACCGCCACTTGGATTAAGCGTCAATTCTTGCGTCAATGGCATATCACCAAAAGTCGAACGGTATATTGGCCATGTGATGTTATTGGTTGGGTCAGTATAGAAACTCCAAGCAACGGAAACATCTCCTTGGAACAAGGCTTCTTGCTCTTCAAGAATTACTTCGACATCGACACAGTGGAAGGTTGAGGTTGGCAAAACATTCGCAAGAACTCCGCCGTCGCCTTTACCATTCTTGAGCGTCCATGTGTTTGAAACAACTCGAGGAGCGGTTCCGTCAATTTTGAGGTTGAACGTTTGACATCCATAGGAAGAAGACGAAGAACAGATCGCTGCTGTTGTATCAACTGCACCGAATGGCAATCCTTCAATGTCGTTACCACATTCACCATCGTCGCCACCATCGCCACCACTTGCATCATAAGGACACAAACGGAACGTGTAGGTGTAATCATTGGTCACCGGAGGCGCGGTGAGATTGATATCAAAAGCGCCACCTGAAAAGGTATGATAGGTAACTTCACCAGGATAAGCGATGTATCCCTTTGAACCATCCATCAAACCAGGTTGGCGTGTCACTTCAAGAGTCAATTCAATTTCTGGAGTGATGTAGACTTGGTTGAGAATTCCGTCAAGGTAAGCGTATTGGCCTTGGAATGAAATGATGTCACCCGGGTAAACAAAGCCATTTCGTACATCTTGAGTAATCGGAGCCAGTAAGTCCGAAAACAAAGGAGTAATCATCTGGTTGTTCGCTGAATCTGCACGGAAGTCAAGTTGAATTCCATCGCTGTAATGCCAGTCTTGAATGTGCCGTCCTGGAGCAGGAAGCATTCTGTAACGAGGGTTGTCAAGGTCTTGCATGTACAAAACCGGATTGTTAAGAGAGGTAGTAGCACCAGGTAGCCCCCATGTCATACGAATTGGTAAATCGAGGTAGAAATCGGATTCGAAGGGGTCAATGAGCACATTACCACTCATGCGGAGTACTTGTGGGCCATCGAAATCACCGTCTTCAAGAAGGATTTCAATGTAAGGACTGTTGGTCCATGCAGTATCATTCCGAGGGGAATAATACACGGTCATGTCATTTCGGTCATCGGCCAAGTCGATACGGAAATAGTCAACATCTCGCCATCCGTTGTCATCACTTGCTTCTACGATGAGATGGTATTCATTACCAGCATACATTGTGTGATTCCATTTTCCATTGTATTGAGGGCTATTTGACTTCAAGAAACGACTGTCTTGAGAATCCTCGATAAAGAAATTACGAATCACTGGAGCTTTCGAGTTCATTGAAACATATGTGAAATGGTCATTCTCAAATCCTGGGGCACCGCCGTTAATCGGGTTACCTGCTTTATCGAATCCTTCAATCCAAACACTGACTTTACCAACAGGGTCTTGGCCAACGTTTGCATAATCGTTGTAAACTGCTGAATAATTAGCAAAAGGTGCTGCACCATCGCTGTATGCGGTGACTGTGATGTACTCATCGGTATCTGCTTGGCCATTCGAATTGCTGTCATGATCGTATTCAACCCAAATCTTCAGGTCGAGAGATTCTGGAGGATTTGGTAAATCACTTGCATTCAAGCGAATTTGTTGGGTTGCGGAAGGCACTACCCATGTATCATCAACCATAACTCGCCAGTTACTGTCGAGAGACGGGTCGACTTGTCCATTGAGAATACGGACATCAAGCAAGTTCGGGTCAAGAGTATCGATTGACAGATTAAATGGGATTCCACATGCACTGTCTGGCCGGTATTCAGCCGCAGGACAGAGCGTATCTCCACCTTCGTATCCGTCGATACGGAATCGGTATGTGTCTTGACCTGCAGCCATTCCAAGGTCAATTGCCCAGTTGAAATCGCCACTTGGAATACCTGATTGGTTTGCTACAGAAATCCATTCGATGGAAATATTTCCACCTGTATTGTTGATAATCTTTTGTTCGAGAACCATGAAATATCCGCTCGGGTTTGGTGAAATTGACAAATCCTCAAGACGGATGGAGCCGGTAACCGTTACAATTTGACCAGTTGTTCCGTCGTCAAGGTCTTGAACAACACCAATGTTGTTGAGGACTTGGAACGAGGTGATGATAGCATCGTTTTCAACTGCATTCCCACCAGCCGGAGCGAGTAGAGTCGCATCTGGCAGCCCATTGACGCCATTTGATGCAATGAGACCAGAGTAGATACGTACTTCATCGGTATCTTCCCAATTCGAATTAACCACAAATCTCCATGTAATTTGTTTACCATTGCTGATATCAACGACGCTTGAAGATTCAAGGCTGAGCAGATCATCAACATCGGATGCCTCGGAGAAGAGTAAAGCGTCGCTGTAACTCAAGACCACATCGCCAGTTTTTGATTCAAAAGTCAAAGTAGCTTCAGCCAAACCAGCCCCAGTAAGAGGACTTACAGTATGTGTTGTTACAATTTCATAGATTCCTCCATTCGGGTATAATCCAATTGGATTGCCGACTAAACTAATGGAATTATCATAACCACTTGAAGTTGTAATCTCGAGATTAGAAAGAGTGATTCCTCCACCAATCGAGCCGCTCACCTTCAGTTCCACTTCTGCAGTAGAGCCGCCACTCCATAGAGCAACACCTTTGTTCAGTTCACGATCTAATCCATCCGCATTGTTCATTGTAACGGAATAGTTGTAAACGATATCGAGGTCTCTAACAATCATTTGAGCACCCGTAGATGCATTTGGGGAATCTGCTCTTAATCGGAAAGTATGCCATTCATTACCATACGCATCATAGTGGCTCACTGGAACTAAAGCGTTTGAAAGGAGAGAATTGATTGCTCCCTTCATATCGAGTAAATCACCGAGATACTCTGGGAAGAAGAGTGTACTGTTCTCAATTGAACCGAGCGGCACTTCTTGAGTTCCTGACAAAAGAGTAAGGTCGAATCCTTCGTTTTGGTCATTGAGTGAGTGAATTTCAATTTGGTCAAAACCAAAGTCAACTGAGGTGACTTCTGCTCCCTTTGGAAGCATAAACATGGCTCCTTCAGCAACACCGCTGCTGTCAATGGAGAGTACAGATGACGGTTGACCATAGTTGATGTTATTGATTTTACTCTGCAAGAAATTTGTTTGACGGCCAAATCCACCGAAGGCTGGTTCTTCAAAGCCCCAGTCTACCTGCCCATCGTTGGCGACATCGAGTTGGACATGTTCAGTATGATGTCCAAAGGTCAAATCAAACCAAAGACCGCCGACATTACACGCATTTTGGTAAGAAAGAATGGCGTCGAAACCGAACAGTGGCTCCGGAAGAATGTACTCGGTACCACTTTCAAGGTCGATCAAACCTCCGCCACCAATGCCATTGATTTCTAAGCTCGGGATTTCAGAACAATCGTCTTGAATTAAAGGTGTAATGCGGGTAATTGGACGATTAAAGTTACTTCGTTCAAGCACTGGAATGTAGGTCGTATCGGTGATACGAGGGAAGTAATCCATCGGCATAGAATTGCCCGCAGTTTCCCAAACTCCATCGATGATATTATCGGTCATGGCCGTACTTTGATTAAATCCAGTTCCAACTCGCGTCCCGATACTCAAACCATGGAATATGGCCGAAGAAAGGCGACTCGGCCCAGAATCAAAAGTTAATTTGAAATTAATTGAAGGATGCATTGTTGAATTAATATCCCATAGTTCAATTATTTTTCCTTGGAGATTGGCCATGGTCTTTCCGTTTCGGTCGACAATGGTTTGGCCTGTTGCAGAATCAAGAACGGTCACAGAAATGGTTGCTGAACTGGTTGTTTCTGATTCAAGAGTAAGTAATCCGAAGCCATTCGGTTGATTCAAACCGCTGGAAACGGTAGGTATGAAGCCGTTAATCGACATATCTGCTGATTGAGGCAATGGGTCGCCAACACGGAAGTTGTCAATATACCATCCTGCTTTTCCACCATCAGTTCCACCAATGTTATTGTCTTCCATGATGAAACGGAATTGAATGTATTGGCCGATATATTGGTACAAATCGACTGCAACATTAGCCCATCCTGTTGGGTTGGATACCGAAGTAGAAGAACCAGCGAGCCCGTAGTCGCCTTGACCGAGGCCTTGGCATCGTGAATCAATTTGACCGGCATTTGAGGAACCGGAACCTCGAGGATAGTATCCGTTACCGTAGCCAACGCCAGAGGAGTTGGAAAGGTCGATATCAATGGAAGAGAAACCTGCCGGATCGTTGTCATTAAAATCGTCGTTAAATGAGCCTCGGATTTGCAAATATGCACAATCTCGATAGTAAACCGGAGGATTCGTACCCGTTCCAGTGTCGATATCAAGGTCGTGCCATGAATCAAAGAAAGCCAGATGGTTCTTCAAAGAAGAATCAACATAAATGGTTTCGGAGGTCATTCGGTATGAAATACCGACTTGCCCTGCTTGTTCATTGGTATAATCGTCGTCAGTCAATCCTGTGCCCCAGCAATCGGTTCCACTGGAACAGTCGGGAATGTTCGAGTTTGGACCGACTGTCGTGAGATCAATCGTACCCTGATCCCAACCGACGAAGTCTTGGGTAAAAGCACGGTGGTCCATGAAACCTGCTTCAGTTTCTTCAAAGTCTGTAAGGAATCCTTCAGATTTCAATTGGACTGGGACCGCATTGGAGCCTTCCTCATACGTGAAATGAGTATTATTCGAAAATTTGGTAAGTTGATTGTTATACATTGGATTCCATACTCGAGGCATTGTTTCGAGGTCTACTCGTGTTTGTGCACTGTGTTCAATCATGCTTGTTGAAATATCGAGTGAAGCACTCGTCACGGTTTCGGAAGCAGGAAGGTGGATTGTACCAGAGTCAGTATCGACGAAAGGAGTACCATCACGCAATTCAATGTCCGCAGTTTCGTTTCCGTTACCAAAAGTTGTTACATTTGCAGCAGCCGCAAATGGTGCCAAAATCATCAGGAGAACGAGGAACAATGGGGTTTTCAATTGTCGATTATTATGGGTCATAAACTCACCTACCCTTTACCCGAGGATTCCTTCACCTATAATCGCAACGGACACATGCCCCATACGCCCCTCCTACGGAGGGGTAAGTTGAGACAACTCAACCTCAAAGTTCAACGACTCGTCTTTGACTCCAAGCAGCCTGTGTAATTTGATCTAAACCGCCGACACGGTTTTCACTTTTTCAAGCCATTCTAAATTAGCAATTGTCGTTGGGAGTGAAGGGCCAAGGGCATCACATACTTCCGCCCCGATACTCAAATCAAATGTTCCTAACGCTTGGTCCATGTGCATAATGGAAGTCTTGTCAAATCCTAATAACGGTCTTAATACTTTCAAAGAAGTTACCATTTCAATTGCCCCTAGATTCCCCAGAGTTTGAGATGAAACTTGTCCAAGATTCTCTCCGGTCAAAATGTGGGTTGCATCAACCTCTTTTCCAGCCTGTTCAGCTAAACAACTGAAGAGACGCTTCATGTGAATGAAATATTCAGTATGGCACCATCTTTCAGTGAAAAGGGCCAATTGTTCTGCAACCGGTACGACTGTTAATTTTCTTGAGATTTGACGGCGTGCTGCATCTCCCAAAGGACCTTCCAATTCGAGGAGAAAGCGGAGCGCTGCAATGGTTTTGTGCTCTGCTTCTGGGCCGGTAACTGGCTCTTGAGTACAATGAACTGGATGAATCATCCAACCTTGCTTGAGCATTCGAGCAACTGCAATCGGAGAATCGATGCCGCCAGACACTAAAGCAATACAGATCTTATCCTCCATATCGAGGGCCACGCCCTACAGGTCGAGAAACCACCTCTCAACGAGGTGAACTCCGCATGAGTTCTTGAGGGAGAACCATATCGCACAACCATGGAACCTTACTCGAAAGAGGCCGCTATGCTCATTGAGCATGTTTTCCCAGGTGATACGAATGCATACGATACATTGTTTGGAGGAAGGTTACTTTCCCTCATGGATAAAGCCGGTGGAATTGCATGCGCTAAATTTGCTCACAGAGAATTCGTGACTATTTCGATTGATGCATTGACATTTATTGCCCCAGCACACCAAGGTGATTTACTCGAAGTAACTGGAAAAGTCGTGTTCACCAGCAGCCATACTGCCTGTACTAAAGTGACTGCAGTCGCCGTCAATAAGGCTAATTGGGAAAAGAAGAAAATCTGTGAAGGGTTCTTCTTTTTCGTCGCTATTGACTCAATGATGCGCCCAATCCCAATCCCTCAATTTGTTATTGAAGATGAAGCCGAACAAGAGGATTGGGATCATGCCAAAAATATCCGTGAACAAATGTTGGCAAAACGGAAGAAGTGAATTTACCCCTACCTTCATGTGACCCATATTGGTGGACGAGGCATGCCTGTCCTCAATATTGCTATGATCGGAACCGATGAGTTAGCTCGTGAAATAGCGAAAGCGACAGACCAAAGAGACGTACATACATACGTCTACAAAGAACCAGGGCAAGATGGTCCACGAATTCTTTCGATCATCCGACCGGCGAAATATCCAGAACGCCTTCGGCCTTTTTTGAATGCACTTTCAGCGGCTCGTGTCGGCCTTCTCGAAGTTACGGGAATAGATGCGACTCTCGGGGAATCCTTGGTTGCTTTTGCCAGTGCCAATATTACTGAAGGAATTGCTGTAATCAATGCACCACAAGGTGAATGGGTCGATGAAGATCAAGTGAAAATGTTATTCAAGCAAGCAGGATTAGGAAAATGGACATTTGGTTCGACAGATGGCATTCAATTACGAAATACTTTCTACCAACATATGGATGATATGTCCGAAGTACTGTCTTTGAATGCAGCGGCTCCACTGGTGATTCCTATTGACCAACATTTCAACGTCAAAGGCATTGGCTTGGTTGCCATTGGCTATGTTCAATCCGGCACCGTGAATGTGCATGATGAACTGGTATTGCTCCCTGCAAATGGAACTGGAAATGCCAAATCTTTGCAAGTGATGGATGATGATGTGGCTGCAGCTGTAGCGGGTGACCGAGTTGGGCTTGCTCTACGTAATGCCAAGGAAGACCACTTAGGCAGTGGAACTCTTTTGGTTCGACCTGCGGTTGAAGATAAGAAAACAAACACCAGTGTTCCACTGGCAGTTATCGCTCATGAACGTTCAATCATGAAGTTGAGCCGATCCCCTTTTCAAAAGCGAATTCTGGCTGAAGGTGACGTGGTACACGCAAGTGTCGATTTACAATTTGTTGTCGGCCGAGTAGGTACTGTGAATGGAGAGGAAATGGAAGTCGTTTGGGAAGCACCGCTCTTTATTCGCAGAGAAAACCCAGAGGCAACATTGATTGCTCAATTGGATTCAAAACCACGTATCATGGGAAACGCGATTCTCACTCTCTCTGGTGAGAAGACGGCGTAGAAAGAATGGTAGTATTATCGCCATCAAAATACACTGAACAATCGGTGGTTTGATAACCCAGCACAATCGGTTTACGCGCTGGGATGCGCATTAATGTCGAGGGCGAAGGTCCTGTAAGTGCAGAAGACCATGAGGTCTTCAGAGCGTTGCACTTAGCAGGTTCGGGAAAAGTACGAGCTTCTGTTGATGAGCGTACGCTTTCCCTCGAAACCCGACGCGGTCACGCATTAGATTTACGACTCTCCAACATCACCAGAGTCCACCACCACCATACACGGCTCGTATCTTTCACCTATGCGTTATTTGGTTGCGCGTTGATTTATGCTGCTAAACGTATATGGATTTCAGACACGCTTCAGATCTTGTCTGCTATCTTAGGGTGTGCCATGATCTTAGGCTGGCTTGGAACACGTAAACCGACACTTACGCTCGATACAGACGTTGGTGACTGCCACACAATTACTGGTAACGACGCTTCACTGATGCGGTTATCTACATTACTCAAGCGTCTCGAGAGTGGAATGGGACTTGAAGAAGCGAGAATCGGTTTGGATATTTTGAACAGAGATTTGGAGTACCCTCGAACCACCCTACTGGATCTTCAAGAAGTGCCAGTTGAACCAATTCATTTGAGTTCACCGACATCAATCGCATCTTTCCTTACGGATGAGCTCCCAGGGAATGAAGGGCAAGAATCAGCCTTTTCCTTCAATGATGTGGACAAAGGTATCGAATTAGATTTTGATGAAATGGAACAAACTGTTGCGAACCGAAGGCATGACAATCATCGAACACTGGAACATGAGCGCCCAATGAGGGAACATGGACTTATTGAAAGAGGCATTGCAAATTCTCATAGTCGTCGTGGCTCGATGGAATCAGCACAACATCGCCCAATACCTCAATCTCAACCACATACTCGACAATTTGAGACCGACCCTCACGCATCCCATTCGGCTTATTCAAATCCATCACCTGTACCGTCCTATCAACACATTGCACAGGCATCTCATGCTGATATGCCTTATCAAAATCAAGCACCGCAACCGACCGAAACACCCAGTATGTATTTACCAAGTTTTGTTGGGAAAGAAGGAGCGCATGTCCCTGGCCAGAATCCCGCAATTAACATGGAAACGCATTCCGATTTTGAGGCGTTCCGTTCACTGGATACCACACTTCCAAATATTGACATTGAAGAACAGACGTCACTCATTCAAAATGCACGTCGCCAGACTCCCGAAATCCCAGAAACACCAACTCAAAACAAATCTCATGGCCGTAAGGTGAACAGTCGATTACGTCCTAAATCTGGACAACGTTCCGAATCGCGCCTACGCCCTAAGATCCGAAGCCAATCCGGGCACACGAGTAAAATTCGTGAAAGAGTCGCGCCCGCTGCAGCCCAACTCCTTGAAAGTGCAACTCATTTGGCAAATCGCGTACTCAGCGGTCGCTCAACGAATCAACAGAACAATGATTCATCTTCAACACAAGAACTGCGTCAGCGTTCGGCTCAGAATCACCAATCAGAAGCAATTGAGTCTATTCGTAATCTATCCGAAAGCCGTGGAGGAAATTTACCAGATGATGAAGTCAAACATATGCTTGCACATATGGAACGACGACACACTTTTTTAGAACAGGAAGTGCAAGAAGTAGAAGAACAAACACCGGTACTCGATGATGTCTCGTTCGATGAACTCAAAGACAGTAAAACCCACCACGCAGAACATGCTGGTAAAGCTGGCCTTCCTCGAATCGATCTTTGAATCAGTTGAGCATTTGCTCAAACAGGGATAAGCGTTGATTAAATCGTTCTTCTGTCATCGAATGTAAGCCTTCGATGCCAAACGATTCAAGGGTAAAACTCGCACTTACGGTTGCAGCAAGTAATGCTTGGCGAAGTTCGCCCCGAGTTAAGGGGCCAGAGCCTGATGCCAAGTGTGCAGCAATCGAACCGGCGAAGGTATCGCCGCATCCAGTCGGGTCCACTACTTTGTCAGTTGGGAAAGCTGGCAGTGAGATGATGTCGGAACCATGAAACGCAATCACACCATGTTCTCCGCGCTTAATGACAAGGGTTTGAACCCCAATCATTTCGATTACTTTTCGAGCTGCACGAATCAAGTTTTCATCATCAGCTAGCATTCGAACTTCGCCATCATTGATGATAACGAGGTCTACTTTCTGCATGACTTCAATCAATGAATCTCGAGCAATATTAATCCACAAGTTCATCGAATCAAGCATTGAAAGGCGTTGTGGTGTTGCTTGTTGAAGTACACTATCTTGTAGAGCAGGGTGAAGGTTGGCACAGAATGTAATTTGAGGTGACTGATGAGATTCTGGCACCTTTGGCTGAAAGTGTTCAAACACATTGAGATGTGTCTCATGAGTTTGTGCTTCTGCCATTGAACCGTGGTAGGAACCTGCCCATCGGAATGTCTTACCTTCTGCTGTTTCAATTCCGCTTAGGTCTAAACCACTCTCTGCTAAGAGAGTTCGGTCATTCTCAGCAAAGTCTTCGCCTACGACACCCACAAGCCCTACTTGATCCAGCGAGAGGCGCTTAGCATGAAATGAACATGCAAGACCTGCGTAAGTTGCTGAACCACCAAGGGCGTCTTGTATATTGCCAATTGGAGAAGCAACACTGTCGTAAGCAATACTTCCAACGATTAATACATCCATGATGGGGCCAGTAGAAAACGCTACTTGTCCCTTTCGTTTCATCCAAGTGCTCAACCAAGTAATTCTTGATGCATGTCAATATATTGAATCGTGATATCTTTTTGAAGGAAATCTGCTTCATCCATTATTCGACGATGCAGTGGAATCAAATGTTCAACACCAGTGATTGTTGTTTCGTCCAAAGCGGTTCGCATGCGCTTTACGGCATCATCTCGGTCTTTGCCCCAGACCAATAACTTGGCCAGCAGCGAATCAAAGCAGCCAGGCATCTCATACCCTGGATACGCATGGGTATCTACTCGAACACCATATCCTGAAGGGAAGTGACATTCCCATAGCCGACCTGGGCTTGGAATAAAATTCCGAGGGTCTTCTGCATTAAGGCGGCATTGAATTGCATGACCTCGTAAAACGATATCCTTCTGTTCAAGGGGGAGAGGTTCTCCTTGAGCCACGCGTATACCGAGTTCGACTAAATTATGGCCAGTGATTAACTCGGTCACCGTATGTTCAACCTGAACTCGTGGGTTCACTTCAAGGAAGTAGAAATCGCCATTGGCATCACGCAAAAATTCAAACGTCGCTAAACCTTTGTATCCCACTGATTCTGCACCTTTGCAGACCAATGCACCGATTTCTTCTCGCTTTTCATCGCTAAGCCAAGGACCTTCTTCAACCAACTTTTGATGTCGCCGTTGGATGGAGCAAAAGCGTTCACCAAAGTGTATGGCCTTTTTGCCATCGCCAAGAACTTGGAATTCAATGTGTTGAGCACCTTGAATGTACTTTTCAACAAAGACTCTCTCATCGCCAAAAGCGGAACGTGCACGGGATTGGCAGAGTTTCAAAGCATTTTCGAATTCACTGGATTCTTCAACGATTTGCATACCAATGCCTCCACCGCCAGCAGCGGCTTTAATGATCACAGGGTAACCGATCACCTCGGCCAATTCCGATGCAACAGCCGCATCTGAAATTGATTCAGAAGAACCCTTCGCTGTCGGCAATCCAGCTGCTTCCATTGCAGCTCTCGCTTCAATTTTATCGCCGAGTAGAGTGATCACATCTGCAGAGGGTCCGATGAAAGTAATACCCTCTTCCTTCAACCGCCGAACAAAAGTTGCGTTTTCAGCAAGAAAACCATAACCTGGGTGGACAGCATCACAATCCATCTCTTTGGCTGCAGTAATTACAGATTCAATATCTAAATACGTGTCCAATGGATTTTGCTTGTAGTTCGCATAAGCCACGTCTGCAAAGCGTACGGGGAGCGATAATCGGTCTTCTCGGCCATGGATAATAGCCGCCTCAATACCCATGTCACGCAGAGTTCGAAGTATTCGTAGAGCAATTTCACCACGGTTCGCGATGAGGACACGCTTGAATGCCATATATGAGTCGAAGAGTAATTACTCTATGATGCCAACGGTCAAGAATCGTAGGAAATGGCTTTTTAGGAACTCCTCCTCCTTCTCTGAATTCTTCATATTTCCGTTTTTTTTTACATATAACGGTAGAATATGTGGATTTTTCGTTCATTTTCAAGAAAAAACACGCAAGTTTAATATCACATGACAGCGATGCAAGAACATGACGCGGAAACCCCAAACCGGAGCGGAGGCCCTCGACCGATTAGCAGGAATTGATTTGAATAAAGATGGAAGGATTGTGAATCTCATCATCTGTGGCAATTCCAAATTTTACGACTATGCGTGGTTAGAAGAACAACTTGAGCAATGGGTAGAAGCCAATGGTTATCCGGATCTTATCATTCTTGGAGGAGCGAGTGGTGTCGACTATCTCGCTGAACGATGGGCCGATAATGGCAACATCCAACTTGCCGTATTTAGTGAGGCTTGGACTGCAGCTCGCCCTCATTCCGCACATGATTCCGGACGTCCAGAAGCAGTAGCGACTTTAGCTCGAACCATGCTTGAACGAGCGACCCATATGCTTTCTTTCCCCGGACCAGACTCGATTTGGACAAAGCGTATGGAAGAACGAGCAGTCGAACAAGGCATCCCGGTAACCAGTGTCCCATTACCAGTCGAGGGACTTGAATAAGTCGAAAGGCGAATTCTTACTTTCGATTCGAGTGTTAATTTGGTGAGGTTACTAGGTGTTCCCAGCAACACCGGCTGGGGCGAAAAGCCCTCAAAAAGCACGTTTTTAGCACTTTATACCCCCCCGCGAGTTATATACTATGTAAATAGATTACTAGTTAACTCTTAGGAGGGGAAAAAATATGGAAATGAAAATAAAAGATATAATGACTGAACTTGGCGGCGCATTTGCTGTCACATGGTTGATTTTTGGGATAACTGTATGGAATGTTGCAGATGACCCAACCATGGGCATGAGCGTTGTTGGAATTGGACTGGCTACGCTTGGCGGAATGTTGGCACTTGGAATTGCTTGGATGGCATTCGCTGGCGCTGATATCTTGCCTCCAATCACTTGGATGAAGGCAATAACATCTGAAGATCTAACAGACCAAGATATGTGGACAAGTACCATTATCCGTTTGATTACGCAGGTGATGGGTGCTATACTTGCTACGATCATGATGGCGAAGTTGCAACCGGATTATGTCACAGCTGCAACGGCTTGGACCGCGAACCCACCAGTCGATTATGAATTCGCAATATGGTCAATTATTAGCCTCATTGCTGCAGGAGCAGTTCTAGGACAAATTCATTCGAAAGTCGAGAATGATTGGGCAATGCCAATCGCTGTGATGGTTATGGCTGGTATCGTGAACTTCGAATCCGCTGCAGACATGGCAACCATGATCATGAACGGAACCGAACACGCAATGGCGTATACAGTTCCTTGGCTCGTTGACGGAATCGTCATCGGTGTTGGTGCTCTTGTGGGTATGAAGATTGATGAAATGATCGCTTCAGTCGACGACGCAAGCGAAGAGTGAAACTCAGTTTCTCTTTGAGTTAACACCAAATCAGAATGATTTGGAGAGCCGCCCCTGTTCCTTCTTCGGAGGGAAGAGGGGCCTTTTTTAGTTTTAGAAGTCGAATCAGTAGACGTCACGCAAGTAACGCTTCTCTTCACGCATCATTGTCGTTCCAATAAAGTGGGTCGCATCATCTTCAGACATTCCGCCATGTTCCATTGCAATCTCAATCAATGCACGGTGAACATCCTTTGCCATGTAGGTTTTATCGCCACAAATGTAGAAGTAGGCTCCGTTCTCAAACCATTGCCAGATCTCTTCTCCGTGTTCTTTGAGACGATGTTGAACATAAATCTTCTTTTCTTGGTCTCGAGACCACGCTGTCGTAAACCGATACAGACTACCTGAGTCCATCCATCCTTCGATTTGTTCTTGGTAATAGAATTCAGTTTTTGACGATTGGTCGCCGAAGAAGAGCCAGTTCTTACCTTTGCCACCATCGAATACACGCTGTTCCATGAATGCACGGAATGGAGCAATTCCAGTCCCTGGGCCAACCATAATAATATCAACATCCTTGTCTTCAGGGAGGATAAATGATTTGGTAGGTGACATAAAGACGCCAATCGGTTGACCATTGGTCTTAATTTCATCAGCCATGTATTGTGTGCATAATCCGCCACGGGCACGGTTATGATACTCGAAACGAACGATACCGACGGTTAATTCAACAAGACCCGGGTGGGCGTCATGTGATGAAGCAATTGAATACAAACGTGGTTTAAGCCTCGATGCTAATTCAAAGAACTCTTCTGGTGAATACTTGACACCAAATTCACGCATGATGTCGACATAATCACGAGTCCATAGATAATCGACAACTGCCTTTTCATCACCAAGAAGTGCCTCGACCTTTGCTGAAGGGTCATCTGAAGGCTTACTTGATGCAAGACCTGGAGGGAGAGATGAAGACTCTGAAGATTGCCAATCATCATCTGAACGACTTCGTGCAACTATTTTTAATGAAATTTTCATTCCAGAGGACACTACTTTTCCAGCAAGTGATTGAACAAATTTCTTATTCGCCAGATGGACTTCAAAATCTTTTTTGAGAGCAGTATAGAGGTCGCGCTCACCGTTGTGAGTCTCAACCGTTTGGTCTCGATCCCAACCCTGGATTTCAATCAATTCTTCAACAATGTGAGGGGGGTTTTCAGATACAACACCAAGTGCGTCACCGACCTTGTAATCTAAGCCTGAATCGCCAAGTGCGAAGACAATATGGCGAGTTTCTTTACGTGAACCTTCACCGTTAAGGACATAGTTCTCAGTAATTTGAGTTTGGTATGGGTTTTTTGAACTCCAATCGGCCATAATATCACTACCAACCTAAGGCTGTGTCCAGTCCACTATGGGGTGACTTATGATGCTTATTGAATGATGATGAGTTGATGAAATTAACTTAAGCGATACCAATGTATTCCTTACCCAAATAGGGAAACAAACGGTCTTTTATATGGTCACCCAAGGAGTGGGGAACATGACAGAAGGAAAGAAGCCGACTGCACTGATTGTAGGTTCCGGCCCTGGAGGCCTTGCTAGTGCACTACTGCTCGCCCATTCTGGCGTTGATGTTACTGTTCTTGAGAAAGAAGAGAAAGTCGGTGGCCGGACAAAACTGGTTCACAAGGACGGATACACATTTGACCGTGGACCTACCTTTTTCCATTACCCAGAAGTCATCGAACAGATTTTCCAAGCAATTGGCCGTGATGCTCACAAAGAGCTCGGTTTGATGCCACTCGATCCAATGTACCGCTTGGTATTCGGAGCAGGCGGACACATCGATGCTACAAGTGATCTTGAAGCAATGACACAACGGATTCATGACTTAGCAGGTGAAAAGAACGCAAACGGTTTCAAAAAGTATGTGACTCAAAACCGTAAGAAACTTGAATTTTCAAAACAATGCTTACAGACTCCTTGGACCAGTCCGCTTAACGTATTATCGAAGCGTGCAATCCGTGTTGCAACCGTACTCAAACCTTGGTCGAGCGTTGCAAGCGACCTTAGCAAACACTTCGATGATGAGCGTGTGCGCTTGGCAATGTCATTCCAAACCAAATATCTTGGAATGAGCCCATTTCATGCACCTTCGTTGTTTACCATCCTCGCATTCCTCGAATACGAACATGGGATATTCCATGCGAAGGGTGGTCTTGGAAGCATTACTGCCCGTATGGGAGAAATTGCAGAAGAGCTCGGCGTTAAAATCCGTTGCAACACCCCTGTTAAATCGTTGATGTATGAAGGGAAAACTGTAGTTGGAGTTCGCATCGAAGGAGAAGACATTCTTGCTGATAAAGTCGTCATGAATGCTGACTTCGCTCATGCAATGACGACGCTTGTCCCTGATGAGAAAAGAAAGAAGTGGTCGAACAAAAAACTCGAAAAGAAAGGATACTCATGTTCAACCTTCATGCTCTACTTGGGTGTCGATAAGCAATATCCTGACTTGAAACATCACCAGATATATGCATCGTCTTCATACGAGCAAAACCTTGAGGACATCACCAATCACCGTTTGACTTGGGAAGATCCTTCAGTCTATGTTCAAAACGCGAGTGTTACTGACGATAGTCTTGCGCCAGAAGGCCATTCTACTGTCTATGTCCTTGTCCCAGTCCCGAACACGCATGAGTCAATTGTATGGGACGATATCAAAGATGATTACCGTGAATTAATCATTAAACAACTGGCTAAACTTGGCTACGACGATATCGCCGACCATATTGTTTCGGAAACGATTATGACACCCGATGATTGGGGCGCATCTGATATTTATCGAGGTGCTGTATTCAACCTAACGCACGACCTCAAGCAAATGCTTTGGCGACGTCCAAACAATCGCTTTGAAGAAGCAAAGAACCTCTACATCGTTGGTGGCGGAACTCACCCCGGTAGCGGCCTTCCAACTATTTTTGAAAGTGCTCGAATCAGCAGTAAACTTTTACTTGCAGACCTTGGAATTCATGCAGATTGGAACGGTGTTGATTCATGGTTCAAAGATGTACGACGCCCGAAAGTGAAGAAGCAAGCACCTGCTCCCGTTCAAGCAAAAACCATCGCCCATGGTGACGGAAATGCTGCGTGAACTTCTTTTCACATTGGTTACGGTTGTTCTCCTCACACCGGGATGCATTGAACTTCAGAATTCCGAATCTGAAGAAATTTCAGAGACAAAACCGCTTCCTTTTGAACTGGCATTCAAATCTGAAACTCTCAACAGAGCTGAAGATGCAGGCATTCAATTTGATTTGAAAGATGAACTCGCAAATGGACCTGTAATGCTCCTCTGGATTGGAGCAGGGTGTACTGGTTGCCATGATTGGACGGATATGATTCGAGAAAAGGTGGACACTGGCGTATTCAATGATTCCAACATAACCATCATCAGCGTACATCGGTGGGCAGAGTTTGAATCCAAGGATGAACTGATGAATGTCTTTGGTACTGTCAATGAATCAACTCATTATACTCCATGGAAGATTGTGATCCCTACTGAAGAGACTCAGGCCTATGATTTGATGTCTGGTGAAAACACTGGGGCAACAGTGTATTCTGCCTATGGGGACCCTGGAACACCGACCCTCCAAATCATTGCTGAGAATGGCGTTCTGGCGTGGCAATCGAAAACCTATTGGGCAAATGAAACCGTGTTTAATGATGGATTCTCATTTTTCCAACAACAGGCGGTTGAAGCGTGAACCTCAAAGACCTTGGTCGGTACCATGAGGATAGCAGCCAATACGGTTGCTGGTGAAATCCATGGGTGAAGGGATAAAACTTCCAGTTCTTAACGGTCTGGGACGTACAAATCGAATCGATAACTGGCTTAGGCAACCTTTGGCCATGGCACTTGGCCTAACCGCTGCAATGCTCTATACCGCATGGCGACTTTTCCTCTACCCAGAGTCTATTTCATACGGGCTTGATGGCAGTACTGTGATGTCGCCAATCTTCTCCCCCAACGTCTTGGAATGGGATTTGTTTGGGCTCAATGAATGGGACCATCCATCATGGGTCAATGCCGCAGTATTGGTCCTGTGGATTCCTTTCGGATTCCGAGGAACCTGCTATTACATGCGCCGAGTTTACTACCGTACTTTCTTTGCCAGTCCTACTGCTTGTTGGGTTGACGAACCCGAAATTAACAAGAAACTTGGTTATAAGGGTGAAAAGCGATTGTTCATCATTAACAATTTGCATCGCTATTTCCTCTATGCTGCCATGATTATTCTCGCCATTAAATGGTGGGATGTCACACATACCCTCCAATTTACCGACGGGTATGGAATGTCGATTGGAACACTCGTGATGGGTGTTGAAGCATTTCTCTTGACCATGTACGTCACCTCTTGCCACGCTCTTCGTCACCTCGCAGGAGGCGCTTTGGACCGATGGACCACTGGCATCAGTAAAATTCGCGGTAAGTTGTTTGGACGCATCAGTATCCTGAACCGCTCTCATGGATTCTGGTTCTGGACATCCCTGATCTTTGTATTCTTGGGCGACCTTTGGGTCTTAGCCGTATGTGAAGGATATTTGAGCGATATGGCGCTGTTTGTAATTTGAGGTGATGATGATGACTGAAGAATACACGAAACACGAATACGACGTTATTGTCATCGGAGCAGGTGGTGCTGGTCTTCGTGCTGCAATTGAAGCGGCTCGAAGTGGTGCAAAAACTGCAATTATCACCAAATCTTTGCTTGGTAAAGCTCACACTGTTATGGCCGAAGGAGGTTGTGCTGCTGCATTACAAAACGCCGACCCTCGAGACGGTTGGAAGGTACACTTCCACGACACAATGAAGGGAAGTAAATGGCTTGCTGACTGGAAAATGGCTGAGTTCCATGCCAAGGAAGCACCTGACCGTGTTCGTGAACTCGAACAATGGGGTGCTGTCTTTGATCGAACTCCTGAAAACAGAATCAATCAACGAAATTTCGGAGGACACACGTTCCCTCGACTTGCTCACGTCGGCGATGCTACAGGTTTGGAATTGATTCGCACACTCCAAGAAAGAGGAATCCATGAAGGCATTGATATTTTTATGGAATATACAGTTCGACACCTTCTCAAAGAAGGGGATAGAGTCACTGGGTGCGTTGCTTATACGCGTGTCGATGGCGATTTCCATGCATTCTCTGGAAAATCTGTGATTCTTGCCACTGGTGGAATTACTCGATGTTGGTCCGTTTGCTCGGGATCATGGGAGTACACAGGCGACGGTCATGCACTTGCTCTCTGGGCTGGCGCTGAACTTCGAGATATGGAATTTGTTCAATTCCATCCCACTGGAATGGTGTGGCCACCTTCAGTTCGTGGCATTTTAGTCACTGAAGGTGTTCGTGGCGAGGGTGGACAATTAACCAATTCCGAAAATGAACGTTTCATGTTCGATTATGTTCCAGAGAGGTTTGCTGGAGACCATGCAGATACGATTGAAGAATCTGAACAATGGGTCAATGAAGTGGTTTCTGGCAAACTGGCGACTGTTCGCCGACCTCCGGAATTACTCACTCGTGACGTGGTTGCAAAGGCAATTAATTCGGAAGTCAAAGCAGGAAGAGGCTCGCCTCACGGCGGCGTATTCTTGGACATCTCCTACCGAGGGGAAGAAGCGATTCTGAAGAAACTGCCATCGATGCACCATCAATTCAAAGAATTAGCAGGCGTTGATATTACCAAGGAACCAATGGAAGTCGGTCCAACCGCTCACTATGTGATGGGTGGCGTACGTGTCAATGCTGAAACGCAAGAAAGCAATGTTCCCGGGCTGTATGCTTGTGGTGAAGTTGCTTCTGGATTACATGGCGCAAATCGTCTTGGTGGAAATTCGCTATCTGACCTCATTACTTTTGGAAAGCGTGCCGGTGAATTTGCTTCAAAGAGGGCAGAGGACCTTGCACAACCAAATATCGATGACGCGCAAGTTCAAACAGCAATCAAAGTCATGATTGCACCTCTTCAAAGAGAAAAAGGTGAAAATCCTGGACGTATTTATGATGAAATGCGTGATATGATGCAAGCGAAAGTTGGTATTATTCGTACAAAAGCGGAAATGCAAGAAGCCATAGAGGATTTGAAAGCATTCGATGAACGTCAAGAAGCCTGTTTCCCTGGTGCTTCTCGCAAATACAATTCTGGATGGCACCAAGCATTGGACCTCAAAAACATGGTCGATGTCTCAATTGCTGCAACACTCGCTGCCCTTACTCGAGAAGAGAGCAGGGGCGGACACACCCGTGAGGATTTCCCTGGCGAACTTGAACAATGGGGTAAGATTCTAAACATCATTTACATGGAAGACGGTGAAATAAAAGTCCGCCAAGAACCTCTTGAAGAGATGCGTTCTGATCTGAAAGATGTAATTGATGAAGTAAAGGCAATGATTGCTGAACGAGCATCAGAACAAGCAGGAGGCGGTCAGTAATGTCACTCAAAGGTAAGACACAAGATTTCAAAATACTTCGCGGTGAAGGCGACGCAGCTGCTCTTGAAGAATTCAGTATTGAATTGGATGAAGGCATGGTTGTTCTCGATTGTGTCCATCGTATTCAACACGAACAACAACCAGATTTGGCTGTTCGTTGGAATTGTAAAGCTGGAAAGTGCGGCTCCTGCTCTGCAGAGATTAACGGCCGACCACGTTTGATGTGCATGACACGCATGAGCGATGTGGTCGCAGAAACTCCTGAAGGTCAAGCTATTGAAATTCGCCCAATGCAGGCATTCCCTCACGTCAAAGATCTCGTGACTGATGTATCTTGGAATTACGAGATGGCTCAAAAAATTAAACCGATTAAAGGCCCTGAAGAAATGAATTGGGAATTTAATCAAATGGAAGCTGACAGAGTGCAACAATTCCGTGAATGCATCGAATGCTTCCTGTGTGTGAATACATGTCACGTACTTCGAGATCACGCTTTGTTCAACGAATTCGCTGGACCTCGGAACTTAGTTCGCCTCGCTCAATATGAAATGCATCCAATGGATACTGAGGACCGAATTCCTGAGATTAAGAAGGACTTTGGAATTGAATATTGTAACATCACTCGATGTTGTACTGAGGTTTGCCCTGCTGGAATTCAAATCACTGACGATGCTATTATCCAATTGAAAGAACGAGTCGTTGACCGTTACTACGACCCTTTACAGCGAATTTGGCGAACCCTTACTCGTCAAAAAGTCCGTTACTGAGGCGATTTTTTGCCGTTGGCAATACAGAGAATACGCCAAGTTTCAGCGCTTGTGTTCGGTATGGCATTCGTTTCGGTTGGTGTACAACATTTTACCAATACTCTGTTTTTCATACCGATTGTTCCCGAAATTCTCGGAGTACCTGAGTTTTGGGTTTATGTCAGTGGTCTTGTTGAAGTGATTCTTGGCATTGGGATGATTGCACCCGTCTCAAGAAGAAGAGCTGCTTTCTCAACTGCGATCTTTCTGGTAATGGTCTATTGGGCGAACTTGAACATGTGGATTCATGATATCTCCATCGGAGACACTAATTTTAGTACGTCAGGGCACATTATTCGTGCTTCAGCACAAATCATGATGATATGGCTTTCGCTATGGATTGCAGAATGGCCTGTTAAGAAAGAAATGTGAGGCTTCAAATCCCTCCGAAGAAGGAAGTGAAGCGGTGACCCTTTCGGGAACAAATTTGAAATTTCAAATTTGGATAACGGACAATCAAGTTGTTATGGAATCAAAGGTGTTCGATTCCGGACTTCTTGACGTTTGCCTTCTTGATCTTATCAGGAAGCCAAGCTGGTCCATTGGCTGGCTTTGGAACCATGCTAATGCTGCCAGAGAAAACGTGGACACGCTTGGTGCCACGCTCTCGTAGGCGTATGTTCGTATGTCCGCGGGTTGCTGCCTTAAGGGCCGCACCACGGGGTTGTTTGCTAGCAAAAACCTGGCTCGTATCTTTTCCGTTCTCCATGAGAACAAAGTATTTTTTATCAGACATTTCGGATTACCTCCGATACTTGACACCCCCGCCAAGTATATAGTATTTGCCCAATTTAAACGCCTTACTGCGCTCTATAAGCCCCGCAGTGTGCCTTTCCAAAACCCTTTTTTGAGGTTCACGCCTCAGTCCATCGATTAGAAATCCTCGGATGCTTATCGTAAAAAAACAGACAATTACAACTCAGCGCCAGCGAGTGTCTTGGTATCGACGATTCCAGGGATTTGGCGGATTGATTCTACAACGGATTGGGCAATAATTGTAAGGCTATCTGCAACCAGTTTTACGATGAGATCGTGATCGCCAAAAAGAAGTGTAGCATCGTTGACAAAGGGCATATCTTTGACAGCGAGGTAAACTTCATGCTCCTTTCCAGGTGCAACATTAATCAAAACATATCCTACTGCCATAGCACTCATACGAACCAAGTGCTCAAAGCACATCAACCCTTCTCTATTGAAGACCCTCATTCGAAAGTAACTCGATTTGTTCATCTGTAAATTCGACCCATTGCTCTAGTGCCCATCCCTCAGGCATTTCACCTTCAAGCCAAATACGGTATTGTTCTTGAGACCAACCAGATGGTGTTTTTAATTCCGAAAGAGGTTTATCCAATTCATTTGAAACAAAATCTTCTTCCGTTTGTTGATCAGAACCCCACTGTGAAACTTCAGCCTCTTTCGGCGTCCTCATAATCAGACCAACCCCCAGTGCGAGTAGTAGAAGAAGAATCCCAATGATCAATGGAAGAAGTGGGGAAAATGCTGCTTGAACAGCCTCGCCCTCTGTATCTGTTTGTTGACATGAGTCGCAAACCGGCTCAGGGAGTAAAGTAAATCGAAGAACCGAGGTATTTGACTGAGACCATGAATCAATGCATGTCACTTCTACATCTAAGGTTGCATTACTCAGTGAACCTGTTGTAGGGTATTGAAACTCCAAGACCGCCGAGGTAAGATTCCTTGGTTGGAGAATAACTTGTAATTGCGCCAACTGTGATTGATTATTCGAGATTATTGCGGAACAAGATACATCATCCATCCCATCAGCATCAGAAACCGTCCCTGTAAAAGATAACAGTTCTCCAGCAGTCATGTTCTGATTCGATTCGAGCGTTGTTTGTGGTGAAGCGTGATAAAAATCAAGAGGTATATCTAACGATGTAGATAAGCCATCAACGTCTCGAACTGTAATTGATATTTGTCCTTCACCATCAATGAAAGTCCCATCCAATCTCAACCGGAATTGTTGAAGTTGCTCATGGATACCCAGGGAGGCCGCTGATGAACACTTTTGGAACATCGGATTTGAACTGTCAATTTCACCAAGAGAAGGTGCCAATACCGACCAACCAAGTTGGTTCAATGTCGTTTGCATCGATTTGAGAGGGCGTTCACTCTGAATACGCACCACTAAATATCCAGTATTCCCAAATCGTAAGGAGTCAAGAGAACCTTGCTCATCACAAAGATGTGATGAAACGAGAACTGGCGTGGTCAAGAGAAGAGGCAGATGATACTGTTGACTGAATACTGCAGCGTGTTGACCAGTCATCTCGAGTTGAAGTTGAAGTTCACCACTTTCCAAAGCTGACGATATTTGTGGCAATTCAATCAGTACTTGAGAACTGATGTTGCCCGCACCGACGGGAATCGTCAAGGAACCAGCACCAGGCCATTCCACGAGTAAATCACCAGTGGCAGAAGATGAGGGGTCATCCGAATCTGTAATTGTAATTCGAGCAAATTCATCCCCTCCACCACGAACGCTATCGAGGATATTTCCTTCCCCATCTACAATATCAATGACTGCAGAAGGAGACCTATCATCCATTGAAAGAATTCGAGAATTGAGTAAAGCATCATTACTATCTCGGATTTCAAAAAGGACATCGACCAGCGATTCACTCACATTTCTCGTATAGTAACCAATGTAACAATGATGGTTGAAATCAAATCGAGATTCATAACTGAGATTGGAAATTTGTCCGTTAGAAGCGGTTAAGATCGGTTGTTGGTTCAAGATGTCGTGGTCGTTATCTAAAACACACATTGTAAAATTCGAGGATTCCCCACGGAACAAACCTTGCGGTGGATGTGAGGAGAGTTGATTGGCACCTGACCAAGATGAAGAGTCAATTCCGGAAAAATGTGGACCGAACCATTGGGCTGGTGCATCGGTAATGATTGCAACATCTGTCTCAAGTAATTGTCCGGTTTGTTGGCTTTCATCAAATGCAGTTGCTCGTAAAACTAAATGACCGAGTGGTATAGAAGTCGGTAAAGTAATCGAAACTCGCCAACGTACAGAGTCGGCTCGGCTTGCGTAATCGGTGTTCCAGTTCAAACCAGAAAGATTAGAGAGATTCTGTGCAATAGCCCATTCGACTTCCACTGACGAAATATTCACATCGTCACTGGCTTCTATCGTACAAATGAAATTGTCACCGCGTGAATATATTTCAGCGTCACAATAGATTTCATCGACCGTAGGAGGTGCATTCACCCAAATTCGTAGTGTTAGAAGATTATTTGCTAAATTTCGTTCGGGGGAGCCGATACTTGCGTTCGAATATCGAATACGTAAATCCATCCAACCTGTTTTTTCAGGAGTAATACTGAGGTTAAAGAAAACTCTTGAACCATTAAGGTCACCACTTGGCAGAGAAAGATTCGAACTGTACATTTCGATATTCCCTTGAATATCCTGGACCAAAAGAGTACCATTCGAAGCGGACATTCCCAAATTCTCAACAGCAAGTTGAAGTTGAGTTGCTTGCATGTATGAAGCGTCATCAATTTGTCGAATTCCAATGAGATTGATGTCGTGGTTAAGATTAGCATACGGTGCCATTTTGGGGTCGCCAACTGTGACTCCCATCCAACTGGTTTGCAAATTTGCAGCTGCATGTGATTCTGCTAAATTATAACCTGATGCATACATACTCATCAGCGTACTTGGTGAACCAACTGCAGTAAGGTATGGTTCGTAAACGTAACCTTTCGCTCCTGAAACACCATCTTCAAGTAAATCAGCAATCAATGATTGCCCATAACTTGTATCCCAATTGAAAGAACGTCCACTCGTTGAGACTGCAGTTTCTGCAATCGAACCGTTCACCCAGGTATTATGCGGCCGTATCGCATGTAAATTCATGGTATCAAGATAAACTGAACCATCGGTTGAAGTCGCTACAATATCTAATGGGATTCGTATTCGGAATGAAGTCGCATTGGTGTGGGGGCGAAAACGTAATGTTCGAGACTCCCAGGTAGAAGCGAAACTTTTACTGCTCGATTGATTGGTCGAAAGAACTGTCCCATTCACATCAAGACCTTCGACTTCTATTGTAAAATCGCCATAGACATCACCTGTACGTTGCCCATAGAGGTAAATGATCCAAGCATGGTCTTCTAATTCAACAGGCATTTGGTAGATTTGCTCAATCGATGCTGCGGCCTGTCCATTGCCTGAATATGCTGAACAATCTTTGTAGATATCTCGGTGTAATGTTGTAATTTCATGGTCTTGTAAGGAAGTATTCCAAATCATAACATTGTCGATCATACCTTGGAAGTAAGCACTTTCACCTCGGTTTACCCCTAATTTGTAAACATCAAAATTATTCAATGAACCTGCATTGAATACTGTAGTTCGAACCAAGACGCCATCAAGGTATTGCCGTGCAGAACCATTATCGAATACAGTTACCAAATGCGTCCACTCTTGAGCCTCAACATCACCGAAGGCATAGGATTGATTGTTGTGCAAACGCCATTCGCCACTGAAGAGAGCATGTTGAAACGAAGCGTTTGAACCTGCGTTATCATCCACTGCAAAAACCGATGCATAAGTAGGCAAAGTTGTAGAATTAGCCCAAACCCATTGACTCACAGTAAAGTCTCCAGCCCAATCATCGACATCAACTTCGAGCGAGTCATCAACGCCATCATACCATAGGCATGAACCATCGACACATGTTCGCCAATTGGTCGAATTCATATTCTTGAGGGTGAAATTCGTACTTGAGTTCACTGAATCATGAGCAATTGAACCTGAACCTTCTTCAAAATCCCAATGATGAATTAAACTGCTTTGAGATGGGATAGACGTATCTGCAAGTGAGAAGGCTGAAGGAGGCACAGGAGCCTTACTTTGGTTTGGCCCAGACCACGAAAGTTGTAATCCATGTGGTCCGCCTCCTTGGAAGAACTCAATTTTGAAATCATATTTATCAGCATCAAGCTGAGCGGTATGGGAACGTTCAGTCATTCCATGCGAGCCGTAATTGGTAACGAAACTCTGCCCATCAACCCACAATTCCGAACCATCATCTGACGTGAGATAAAAAGTCCAATTACCTGCTTCTGGCACATCAATTAAGCCACTAAATCGAGCGCCCCAATCGTTTTTAAATCGGTTATCCAAACCAGGATAGGCCTGATAGGAGGCTGAGTTTTGAAATGAACTTTCAAGCCGCACATGGTCGGGAACCCGATCGATGAGTGTCGGCATGGAAGCGGCATTGAAACTTATTCCAGCGTTATCGAAAAACTCTGCCAGTATTCCTTGAGTGCCATTTCCAGACTCTTGTGTACATACTGCCGATAATGATGCTTCGATGGCTGATGCACCATCGCGTTTCACTTCTGTTTGAGTCGACCAATTAAATGAATCACCAGATGAAAGATTTGGCAAGGTAGCATTCCAATACCGTGCTCCACTTGAATACGAGCTATCTTGCGTATTGAATCCAGCATTTGGAAGCAAATTAGAGTCCCAATTACCATCATTTGAACCCCATGATGCATAACCCATTACATTCGAGAGATTCGTTAAGAATTCCGAAGTTTGGTCAAAGACAGTTGGTAGACCCATGCTGCCATTGAGTTCGGCTTCGGCTGTATAGAGGTCATCGTTCCAAAATTTATAACCCGAACCGTTACGATTTGTTGCTAAATCCAAAGCAAAAATACCGCGTTGTTCGAGACTGTTGTTTGCCTTTTCAATTAACCCAAGCGCTGTTTCAACCGTATACCCAGTCAAGCGAGTTACCAGAAAGAAACCGTAGACATCCCGAGAAAAGGCTTTCATTCCACTACCAGCAAGTGGACCATAGCCATGGTCAATCCAATAGTCCGAACCTATGCTTGAATTGTAGATGCCACCGAGTAAAGAAAATTCTTGATCAAAACTGGCTTTGTCATTCCCTCCATTTACGCGAAGTGGAATCCCTTTCGTTGAAACCAAATAATTGAGTTCAGTAACCGAAGAACGATTTGACAACATTTCTAAGAAAGGCCCAGCAAAATAAACATCAAATTCATTCCTATTGATGGTTTCTTTGGTTGGTGTATTTGAATCGTTGAAAAAGAAGATGTTTTCATCGGAAATGTTTCGGGCATTGACAAAAGCCCAGCCGATGGTTTTACTCGCTTCAGAATTATTATTGATGAGTATCCCCACATCTGAATAATCGTAGACTGTTCGGAAATCAAAACCTTCGGGTTGAGCACGTGTAGACCATGGAGTTTGATTCCAAAAGTCAGCACCATCTTCATTGGAAAAACCAACAAAGAGGTCGCTTAGTGTTGCTTGTTCGATTAAAGAGTGTTCGGATGAATCTTGAGAATGACCTTCAAGAAACGGTGTGGCAAGACTACTCAAAACAAAAATTAATGTCAAAAGAAGACTTGACCTTCTTCTGTCCATGAATTTCGGCTAACATCAATAGCGTTTAGCAATACCGCAATCAAGTCAAGTGAAATTGGCTCTCGGCTTTGAAATAAGAAGTGCTAAATTCTCTATTTGGAGGTATTTTCATTCCGAAATGGCGAACTTGATAAGTAAGGTGGCCCTTCTTGGATGTTTGATGGCTGAACTCTATATGGCACGAACATGCAAATGGGGTATTCTTCGAGTCGTAGGTGGCGATGTATGGAATCATAGCGGTGATGTCTTAATTACACCTGCAAACAATCGACTCTCTGGCCGTGAAGGTTTGGATGCTCTCATCCATGGTAAAGCCGGCCCTGAACTCACTCAAGTGACTCGGAATATTTGCCTCGATATGCGAAAAATCAACGCACCACCTTGTGCAGTTACCAAAAATGTAGTCACTGAGCCCTTTGAACTTGCAAGTAATTACAAGCACATCATCCACGTTGTTGGCCCTGATTGCCGCCGTCCAAACCAAGATGAAGCTCGTCGAGAGCTACTTCCTGAAACCTATGACAACCTCTTTGCAACACTCGCTGAAATGAAGGATATTACATCGATCATTTCGCCACCTCTTTCAATGGGGATTTTCGCATATCCACACCGTGAAGGTGCTCGACTCACTTTGGAAATTATCCTCGGCAAGCTCGATGGGCATGAATACCCTGGATTTTCAGAATATACAATTGTCGTAAAGGAAAAGAACTTCATTTCGAACATGAGAACTGTTTACAGAGAAACTGAAGACCAATTGCCTGGAATCGATTCAACTTCTGCTTGAGGTTCATTCCATGGTCGACCTCGCTGCGATGGTCACAAGCACTCTGTCCAATGACAGACGTTCCTTTCAATCGGTTCTGATGCTTGCAAACAGCGTACGAAAAGTAAAATTGGTTGCAGAAGTGTTACCCCCTGAACTTCAATTAACTGTACTTTCAAGCCAAAGTCGTGTGGTTGAATCATTAAATGAAAATGGCATTGCATGTTCTTTACTTGAAGAAAACCTTACCTCGCAAGGCCTGAGTGTTCTCACACATATGCATGATTTGGTACTGCAAGCCATTGGTGAAGGGAACCTTTCCAGTGGTGAACGGATGTTAGTCGTCTTAGCAGAGCCGATTGATGGCGTTTTTGTCATCGATACATCAACCTTAAATTCAAATCGTTTTGCTTCCTTGGCACAAGACTTCCACATTGATTTGGGAGTACTTACCAAAGTAATGCAACTTGCCCGCCATATTGGATCAAGAGGAAGAGAGGGGCACTCAATTGGAGCGCTGTTCGCCATTGGCCCACTACCGGCATTGAGAAAGCATTCAACTGCACTTGTATTGAATCCCTTCAAAGGTCATCCATCAGAAAAGCGAAGTGTATTAGATGATGCCAACCATGAAACTTTAGCTGAATTTGCTTGGCTTGATGGAGCAATTTTGTTCAATCGAGATGGCGTTGCAAGTGATGCTGGACGGTATATCTTGGTGCCTGCTGGCATTACTCCAAAAGCCGGTGAAGGTGGGCGTCATTTGGCTGCTCGTGCGATCTCTCAATTGGTGGAAGGCATTGCAGTTTGCGTATCTTCATCGGGAACAATCACGATGTATGCCAATGGAAGAGACCGCTACAAAGTGAAACTCAATTGATTCATTCTGATTCGTCGGAACGAGTTCGAGAATTCAATTTATCTTCAACTGATTGTAAAGACGCAGTCGTTGCCAGAAAGTCCATTCGAACCGCATCGAGGTTTGAATGATTTAAATTTCGTTCAATGTTCATTTTAGCACGATTAATGGAGGCAATACGTTGTGTTCTATCTTTTGGTCGAAACACATCTCCGCGTTGACCCATTAACCATTCTTCGAGCATTGTTTGACCCCATTCAGGAGCGCGAAGTCGAGCAGCAAGATGAATTTCTAAGTTACGGTGACGAAAGCGAACACGACCATCCGCTGTTCGAATCGCTTGAATTGAACCTGGGTTCCAACGATCTTGAGGAACTTGCAGATGTTCTTTGCAAGTCAAAGAGCCATCGTCTTCGACGACAAAATCGGCAATAAGTACACTTTGTTTGAGACGCATAAATACCTGAGCAATATCCTCATCTGCACACCATTCAGAAATTGCTTCAGGAGTCTGTCCCCATTCCTTTTCACACCATTGTTCCAGCGCCGCTCGATAGGTGTCCATGCCATTGGGTTTTGGCGAACCATCATCAACTTTGTTGAGAGAGAGCCTGTCAAGATTCAAGGAGAAGGAGTGTTTGCCTCAACCATGGATGGTGCATGGGGTTCGGTTGAAGCCGACTGGAAAGTTGTGCTCTTCCTCATCTTTGCATGGTATCTTATGCTTCGTGTTTGGGAACGAAATGGTACACTTGACCGTTGGAACGCTACACGAGTCTTTGGCGTCGTGTTGATGGTACGCAGTAACTGGGGCCTGAAAACACTCGACCGTATCGCTCGACCACGTCGGTTTTGGCGGATCTATGGCGAAATTGCTCTTTGGGTATGTCTCTTTTCCATGTTTTTAGTCGCTCTTATGATGGTTTTGGCTTTTGTCACGAGCCTGCTTTACCCCCCAACTGCAAGTCCCCCAACTGCCAGTGAACTTGTCGCTATACCAGGAATAAACCCAATGATTCCGTTGGGTTGGGGAGCAATGGCGTTTATCATAGCACTGGTCATACATGAATTTGGACATGGACTGCTGGCTCGGGCACATGGTATGCGTATTCGTTCGTTTGGTCTGCTTCAACTGGGTCCACTTCCACTTGGTGCATTTGCTGAACCTCAATACCAAGAATTGCACAAAGCACCTCGGAAAGAACGAATGCGGATGTTTGCCGCAGGGCCTGCCACAAATTTGTTTGCAGCATTCATTTGTTTGATGCTGTTAGGAGGCTTAGCGGCTAATTTCACTTCAACTTCTGAAAACCCACACGTGCGAGGCATCATCAAAGATGCTGGTGCAGATGATGCTGGAATGCAACCGTGGGATACCATTCTTCAGATTGATGGCGAAGAAGTAAAGGGTGTTGAAGGGTTTCAAATCATTATCCAAAAGTATCAAGCAAACGATACCATCATCGTCGATGTCAAACATGAGAATGGTTCATTGGAAAGTATTGAAGTGCTGCTTTCGGACAAGTACGACTACTACATTGAACTGGGCTTGAGCCCTTCCAATCTCGAAACACTCGGAATCAAACAAGGTGACGCTTTTGTTGGCGTCGAAGGAATCGTTGAAGGAACTGCTGGAATAGACCGCCTTGCTGGGCCATTTTCACCACGATTTGAAGGGGGTGTGCTCATGAAAGTGGTCGGTACTCCGTTTCATATCATCAATATGATGATCATTCCGTTTGAATTGCAAGGTGTTTCGATGTATCCCGTAGAGGAGGCCATGCTAACACCGGCAGATGGTATACTTGGAGACACACTTGGACTGAATGGACTGCTGTTCTTCGTTAATTTCTTCTTTTGGCTGATGTGGGTGAATATTCTACTCGGATTTACCAACCTTATTCCGATGGTGCCATTTGATGGCGGTCATTTGTTCAAAGATTGGATTAAAGGCACCCTCAATCGAGTAAAGAGAATTGGAAACAAAACGAAATTATGGAACATGCATCCAATGTGGATTGACCATATCTCGAGCAAAGCCTCGAGTTTGTCATCAGTTGTTCTTTTGGTAATGTTATTGTTTGTACTCGTCGTCCCTTATTTCTGATCAAGAACGACGTCGCGCAAGTTCTGCAAGGACGTCAAGTGGTTTTTCTGAGAGGGTCTGGGCTGGTAGGATTTCTTCCAGTTCAGTTGAAGGGAGAGGTTTTGCAAAAAGGTTCGTTCGAAGTGTTCGCACCTCTAAGTTGTGTAAAGCATGGTTCTCTGAACCAGCAGATGAGCAGACTAAGGCGATAAAGGCATGAAGTGGCATACCATCTTCCCAATTGAGATAGACTGAACCGTTTCTCGTGGTAGGGAAGGGGGGAATTGATTTTTCCAGTTGACGAAGTCTGCCAGAGAGATTACTGGTTTCGACTCTGAAAATACGCCATGAGTCACCGCGCATTCCTTTTTGCCGATGAGCGTAGAGTGGCATCAAATTACATCTTTCACCTTCGGTAACCATCGCTTCATATTGGAGTTTAGTTCGACCAGAAAGGTAGAGTTTCTTCGGACGGGTCGATTTAACTTCAATTGGAAAACATAAATCACCTCGCAGAGCCAGCAAATCACCAGTACCTTCCATTCCTGAACCTGCGGCTCGTACCACTAAGAAAGGGCGTTGTAACACTTGACGCATCTTTTGTTTCTCAAGAGGATTACAGGAACGAATGACCGCTTCAACACCTTTTGGAACTCCAGCAAGAACCTGTCTCAATTCCCGCTCATAGTGACTCGACACATCCCTTCATCACCGTCAATCGTTCTTGATGACTTCGGTAGAAGTCCCACTACAATCATGGTTTTCCACAATCGTAAATTATGCCCGTAAGGCGGAAGTATAGTTAATCGCGGAACTTACAGTTTCCAATGTGCCTCGGCTTGCTATACGCACCATCGACTTCAAATTGGCTTTTCGGCTGATGACTGAACTCAAACGTCGAGGACTGAGGTTCATTCTTCTCGAACATGATGCTGTACTTCCTGAACAGGATATGATTTGGTTTGGGAATGATCTCGAGGTTGCGACGTACCGCGATGAAGGAAAACCAATTGCAGCGTCAAGTGTTTCAGTCAAAGCGGCAGTTGACAATGCAGTACGCATTCAGAGAGGCATCACACAAGTACACCAGCTTTGCTTTGGAGTCGACCCGGGTCCACGCCCCGGCATTGCTTGGTTAGCCGATGGCGTTGTGCTCGGTGTTGCCCAGTTCGAACGGATCGAAAATATTGCAGCACAAATAATTGGAATTTCGTCTGCTCTTGAGTTTAAGCGAATGATCATACGAATCGGCGACGGTGCTCCATTGAGTCGTGATCAAATCATTAACGATTGCCTGACCCACCAACTTGAGGTCGAAATGGTAAATGAAGCCAAAACCTCACGTGGTTTACTTCGTCATAACCATGTCATTTCCGCTATAAGAATTGCATTACTTTCAGGAGAACATGTCTGGGAGTTTCGAGAAATTCAACCAACAATCGGTGAGATTAGAGAAATTCAACGTCAAAGCCGAAAAAGAAGTAACGGAAGAAAAACAATTTCTTCGAATGTCGCATATGCGGTTGCATGTGGTGAATTGACACTCGAAGAAGCGATTCAAGAATAATTATTCGGATTCAGAATCGTACGAGTTCAGGGTTTTCCACATTGAATCATCTTCTGGTGTTTCGAGACTGGGTTGTTTCTTGTTATGTTCGGACATTGCTTGCTCGAATTCCGGTGCTTTGGACATGAATCTACGTATTGCTGGTTCAAGAAGCATGGGTAAAACAAGAACGCCGCCCACCAAAGTGAATAAAATCAAAAACGATGAACTCGGAACATATGTCGTCCCGGGAGTGCCTTCACCACTAACCATCAGTTTAACCGTTCCAAGCCAAGGGATTTCTCCACCACCAACTCCAATGAGCCAAGAGCCTCGTATTGGCCCTACCGTGCCAGATGCACTGTGGACGCCTGAAGAACCATTCACTGCTTGAGATCCTTGATCGACTGAACAATTATTGTTATCTCCGAGTGTAAGAATACCGGCATGCCGTGGCTGCCATTGCCAGACAACCAAATGAGGCTCAACATTGGCATGTACTGGCCGATTACAATCATAAAAGCCAGCCTGAATTCCATCAAAGTGAACGGTGACTGTTTCGACATTACGAACATCGGTGCCTGGAACATCCCAAGTCAAGACACAAACACCGGGAACGCCGTCACTGTCCAAGGATTCAGAGTCGTATGTTCCCCCTTCAGGGCAATGTTCACTGTTCGATGCATTCGAAGATGCAGTTCGGTTTGGTGTACTAATTTCATTTGGAACCACCTCCATAATGGCTCGATGAATAATCGGAGTTCCTGCTTCACCGTTCTTTTTGTAAATGATCACGTCGCCTCCAAGTCCGTGTTGTGAATATCCATATTTGGAATTATCAGGGTCAGTGGCTTCGGCAAAGGTGACAATTGTATCAAAATCTTGATTGTGAACTAAAACTAAATCACCAGCGTCTATACTACCGACTTCTCCATCGATATCATGAATCATTGACGAGGACTCGACGACCACTAAAGGTGGCATTGAACCGGTATGAGCGTATAATGCTAAAATGAGTAGACCAATCATTCCAGCTGCAAGAAGAAGTTCTCGGAACAGCGTCTTCAGCGGGTCACTGTCACTCACGCTTTCTCCCCTCAAGTTCACCGTCGAAGTCCTTTGCTTTCAAGGAATGCCGTCCATGTAATTGCATGGCCAGCACCTAAGACATCTGCTGCTTCGTTTCCATCTTCCTTACGGCGACGAAGTTCGGAGGTTGATTCGATCGATTGAAGTTCTTCAAGGGTACTCACATGACCACGTAATGAAAGGAATTCTGGCAGCACAATCAATAGAGCAAGAGATGCAAAAACAGCCAAACCTATTGATTGCCCAGTGTAGTCCCCCCATGAAACATGGTTTTGCAGGAAAAGTAATTGATATGCTGACAGGCCAAGAAGCACTCCGAGTGCCCCCGAAAGCGTCGCAGTGATGCCTAATTGTCGTCCATGTTGTTGTTTCCACCAGTTTGAAATCAGACCCATATTACTCTCTCCTCAGTGTAAGCAGGTACGCTGGCCTTCTTTTTCCTATCGCTTGTTTGACTGACCGGATAGGGCGAAGTTCAAATGGTTTGGTTCGTGTGGGCCAAAGGCCCATTGAGGGACAGCGGTGATTTTAATGCAAAAAGCAATCTTTTTAATTCTCTTATTCACAGTATCGTTATTCGGCCCAATGGCATCGAGTGCCACGGTTGAGACTCAGTTTTCGGACGGTACTTCTTCCTACAGTCACACCTTCGCTGGTACCGGCAACGGTACAGCCGGGTACCTTACGATTCCATTCGGGGCAGAAGTCACCGCTGCACAATTCAATTTGAAAGGTGAAGCAAGTTCAACATCGTATACCAATTTCACGACGAATTCACATTTCGGCGGAGCGGGCGACGGCCTCTGGTCTGGCTCTGCACCTTCACCGTTCACCTCTGGAAGTCGTACAAATGTAGATGTTGCTTCACAGACAATGTCACTCAAAGGCAACCCATCTCTGCAATCAATTGATTTTGGTCGTACTTCACAGGTTCAATCAAAAGTCGGTGCTCATCAAAACACCACGGGCCAGTTCGTCTCTTTAACGGATCAAGGATACACCGGTTTGACCAAAAAATTCTCTCAATCAACGGTCAGCACAAGCGCCTCATGGGGCTACATCGGCGTAGTTGTCTTGGTTGGCGACGAATACCACATCATGAAATATTCATCTTCTAGTTTGTACAATACGCCAACTATTCTTCGAATCAACTCGACGACTGGTGCCTATATTGGAACTGCCTCCCTCAATACCAACGGTTGCAGTACGTCTCAATACTACAATATGGTCGATGCCACTGTTGATGGGAGTACGGTTTACACCGCCCATTACACCAGTTATTACATGACCAAATGGTCTGTTATCACAACGGGAACTGCAAAATCATGGCGCTGTGACAGTTCATGGCAGTACAGCAGTAATTACGTCACTGGAGTCGACATCGATGATGCGACCGGTAAACTGTATGTTGCCACGTACTCTTATTCAGCAAACGCACATTACCTCAATGAAGTCAGTAAGAGTTCTCCATCGTCAATCCAAGGTACTTGGACCTTAGCAACCGGTTCAACTGTCTCCCGTTATGGCGCTGGAATGATTGTGAACATGCCGACCATTATCTACAACGAATATGACCAATCATACGTCAGTGGAGTTGGTTACAATTACGACTCATACCATCACTTTTTCACTATGAATGGCAACTTCATTGAACATATGGGTGAAGTACCTGTCCCAGAAGGTGGCCATTACGGCATGGTTGAATCGGAACTCGGGCAATTCAGTTTTTCTTGCCACTATTACTCTACGGCCTATTGCAGCACGAGTACCCGCCACAAAATCAACAACTTTGGAGACGGAGCTTTGTATGACGAACGGAGTCACTCTTCAACAAGTGCAACAATCATGGGGACTTCGTTTACCACTTCGAAGGCAATTGATACCTTGAAGATCAGCAGCATCCTTGGATACATGCCTACTGGAACCAGTATCAGCGTGGACATTTCAAACGATGGAGGAACAACTTGGAGGCACGTCACTGCTGGACAAACAGTTAATTTTGCTCAAACCAGTACGGCATTTGTATGGCGAGCAAGTCTCAATGGAACCACAAATAAAGCACCAATCCTCGATGGAGTTGGCATTCAATACATCACCTCTTATGTTTCTTCAGCGAATATGTATACCTACCAATATGTAGGTTCTGGAATAAAGAATGTCGTTGCTGCAACGATTACATGGGACCAAGTTTTGCCTACAAGTACTTCGATTCGCGTTTACTTCGGGTACACAACTTCGAGCACATGTACACCCGGTAGTGCTGGAGTTCTAACTTTCACTCAATCGAACCAAACGAAGTCGGTAACAGGGACGGGTTACTATCTTTGCATGCGTGTTGTACTCGGAACTTCCAATTCAGGTGTAACGCCTTCAATTTCGAACATCTCTATTGCTCAACATTCGAATGCACCAACTCAACCAGGAATCAACATTGCTGGTAAGTCAGGCTGGGCACGTGCATCACAAGATGGCGCATTGCTTGGACCATTGACGGTTACGCATCAAACGACTGGAGGACCCAACAACCTACTCAAGCGTTTTAACGATGCCATTCCAGACACTGGCACTGGTTTCAGTAACATTTCTATTGACTTAGTCGCTGCTTCCTCGGGAATATTAATTCTCGAATCCTTCGCAGTCACCTACACAATGAATACAGTGAATCTTGACATCAACATTCCAGAAGGTGAAGTCCTCCATGAACGCTTGGCTCCTTACGAAGTGGTGACTCGGCATATCATCGGAGAAGATGCATCCGGTATGACTGAAGCAACCCTTACCCTTGTGACAAATTCAATTGCCAAGAACCCGACGTTGTATTGGCAAAATGGAGATGTATTCCCTGAACCGAACGATCCTGAAGATTATATTGAACTGGACATAAGTTCATGGTCGTCTGAAAACAATGGAATTCTCGAAATCCATTGGATATTCCATGTGACTTCTGAATTCCCTGACCAAAGTAATGTCCGATTCAGAACCGGATGCCTAGATAATACCGGCTCAGCAGGATATTCACCACTCGATCTTATGAGCCTCACTGGATTGGAAGTCAACCGCACTTTCGGACTTGGATGGATGAAGGTTCGTGACAATGATGGCGCATTAATTATGGATGATGTCCCTGACAATTCATGGGTTGCCGCAGGTGAAACACTTCACTTCCAAGGTGCCATGTGGTTCCAAAACACCGAAGATGCTCCCAAAGACAACGCCTTCGATGTTCGAGTATCTCGCAATGGATGGGTTGAAAGTACTGCACGAGATACGACCAACAACAATGGTAGTTTCTTCATCTCAGTTGATCTTCCAGACATTGATGTCGAATCTGGTTTGACCTACGAAATTCAAACCTATAACGAAAAGGAACCAACCCATGTAATGCAGCCAAACCTTGACTGGCAACGTACTTTCAAGGTTGATGCAACATCACCTCATCGTGATGATTTCCTACCGGTTGATGATGGCTATGAAGCTGCGAGCCCAGTCCAAGAAGTCAAGGTCTTAATCAACGATGATGTTGGCCACCCAATGGCTCTTGAATTGATGTATTGGGTTGAATCTGACCATGACCTTAACCGCAATGGTGAGGCAGATCCTCAAGAATATGTCAGTAAAACAGTTCACAACACAACTGAAGCAAAGAACAAGTGGTTCATCACTACCATTGACCATACTCGAAACCCGAATATGGGACGAGTTTCCTATTATTGGGCTGGAGGAGATCAAGCCGGTAATTCTTTGCATTACACCCATATGGACGACGATGGTACCGTTCTTGAATTCCAATCAGGACCTGGCTTCCTTTACGATGATGCAACATTCCGAACTCGCAAAGATTCAACTGCTGTATTCACGGGATTAGAATGGTTTGGCCATGTCGATGATGGACTCGTTTTTGCTGGCATGAAGCAAGTCATTACTCTTGGCTTTATTGATGCCAACACCGCTATCGACTTCGAACACATTTCATTGGTGTTTGATTTCGAAGGACCAAACCCAATGAGGGATGCTCAACGCATTTCATATTCTGGAATGAACAATACGTTTTGGTCTGAAAGTAATTTCATCACCTTGTTGACATCGAGTACTATGCAAGAAACAACCAATGAATCAGGACTACCTTGGATTATTGTTACCTTTGAATTTATCATCGGCTGGGATTGGCCAGATGAAGAAATGGGCGATGTTGCCTTAGTGTTCAAAGAAAGAGGCTCAACGGATGATTCGCAAATTTTGCTCCTTGAACATACCTTCCGAGTCGAAAATGACTTGATGCTCTCTCCAACAGAATACTTCGTAGAAGATGTGTCTGAACCAAGAACTGGAATTGTAGCTGATGGAAGCCGAGTACGCAAGGATGACCGTTTGGCATTTACGGGCCGTGTTGTCTATGAAGGCAGCACAGTCGCTGCTCCTCGGGATGTAGGTATTCTTGTCGAAGTATTCGATGGTGAAAAGATGTGGAGCGATGGTTCAATCAGTTCTTCCGGAGAGTTCTCTGTTGAAGTCCCCTTGTCCTCTGCTTCAACCCTTCAATCATCTCCAACTCGAACATGTCTGATCTCCATTACAAATATCCCTGGAAGAGGAGAAGACATGACTGGAACATTGGTTTCAACCACATTACAAGTTGTTGTCGATGATGCTGCACCTCGTGTAGTTCGACGTATATCTCCTCTCAATATCATCGATATTTCAGCGAACAATGATCTCAGCTATGTCCCAGTCGAATTCCATGGAACTGAAGATGCTGACCTCACTGGTTCGAGCCAGATGGTACATTGGGTTATGCGAGATGCTACTCGAACCGTCACGATTGGTGCTGGTTCAACCTTGTTAGGTATGCAACAAGAAGGTCAGAACGTCATTTGGACTGGAGCGGTCGATTTGACTGACAATGGACGAATCACGCCACAATCTGGAGATTTCGTAGGCTTCTATGTCACCGGCTATGATGCTGCAGGAAACCAATTCCCTGTCGTCTCGAATTCTGAAGCAAGTCCAATTCCGGAACTTGCTGTTGATGACACTGACTTTGAACGCCAATGGATCCGTTTGGGAGCAGTTGGCCCAGAACTCCGAGTGAAATCAATCTCACTTTCTGACGACCATATTGCACCTGGTTCAAACATCGTCATCAATGCTGAAGTGATTAACATTGGAGGTTCAACACCTGCACTGTTCAAGGTCGCTTTCTATTCAGGTGACGATGAAAAGCCATTCGATACCGTCGGTGTTGCTGGAATAGATGGAGATGAAGTCGTCAAAGTGAGCACAACATGGACTGCAGAAGACGTTGACCGTGTTCGCGTCGTTGTCGATTACGATAACCTCATTGTCGAAGTGAATGATGATGATAACAGTGCAGAACATTCGATTGATATTGCCTACGGTCAATACTTTGGATGGTTTGATTCTCCACGTGAAAGTCCACTCGCTTGGATCTTTATTATCACTTCAATCCTTGTTCTCATTGGTGTTGCATCCATTGCAGCACGTACGACCATTGACCATGGCGAAGGTGTATTCTCTGATGAAGAAGAATGGGAAGAGGAAGACGATGATGATGAAGACGACGACGATGAAGACGACGATTGACGCCTTTTCTTCATTCCCCGTTTACTGCAAATACTCAAAAGAGGTCGACTAGACCCCTACTCCATAGGGGTGGGGAGAGTATGTCTAATGTATTTTCTAACCTTGAACCCCGATTGGCTGCAGCACTCCATTCAAAGGGGTGGAACCCAACACCTGTTCAAACCACTACATTGCCAGAATTGTGTGAAGGTGGCGACAGAATTATTGTTGCCCCAACCGGTTCAGGAAAGACACTCTCGGCTGTACTTCCAATGCTAAACCGGTGTTTAGTTGAAGAATGGAAACCGTTGTCTATTCTCTATATCACTCCTCTTCGAGCATTAAACAGGGACGTTGACCGTCGACTCACTGAAATTGCCGAAGCGGTCGGTTTGAAAGTTGGTCTACGGCACGGAGATACCAAACAAAGCGAACGTACGCGACAAGTACGGAATCCACCAGATCTGTTGATTACTACGCCTGAAACGTTTCAATTGATGTTCACTGGCAAAAATCTACGAGAACTTTTGAAACGGGTTCAAGCTGTCATCATTGACGAAGTTCATGATTTAGCTGCGAGTGAACGTGGTTGGCAATTGTCTGTTGGTTTGGAGCGACTTGAAGCTCTCTCAGGACATTCTGTTCAGCGGATTGGCCTTTCGGCAACTGTTGGAAATCCAGAAGAAGTTGCAAAGTGGCTTTCTCCGAAAAAAGGCAAAGCATTGATCACAACAGGAGACCGAACTACAGAACTTACTGTAGAATGCGCTCAAGCCTTACCTGAAGATGAAATTGGCGGCTTGGAGATGAATATCCAGCCACGAGCACATGCGAGTTTTCGAAGGCTCATTGAAGTGTTACGAACTGAACCCCCTTGTTTGGTATTTGTCAACAGTCGAAGTGATGCAGAAACAATTGCGAATCGGTTACAAACAATGGCACCAGATGTGCCGATCGGAGTACACCACGGTTCACTCGCTGCCGAAACTCGTCAGGATATGGAAGACAAACTTCGAAGTGGAGAACTGTCTGGTTTGGTGTGTACTTCAAGTCTTGAACTCGGCATCGATGTCGGAAAAATTCGACGTATAATTCAAGTGAAAAGTCCACGTTCAGTTGACCGGATGCTCCAACGGGTTGGGCGTGCAGACCATCGTTTAGGCGGTGTCGGAAAAGGACATTTACTGTCATGGGATACCGATGATATCGCAGAAAGTGCCGTTGTGGGCCGCCGTGCAATGCTTGGCCAAATCGAATCGATTGAATGGCGACAACGCCCGTTATCTGTAGCTGCAAATCAATTGGTTTTAATGGCGCATTCTTTCAATGCTGTCGCTATTGATGAGGCAACAGATATACTTGCAAAAGTCGCTCAATTTGAAGGATGGACTCGGAACGATACTGAATCGATCTTACGCGTATTAGCTGACAGTTGGATTCTCCGGTTCACACCGGACCCTGATGAAGTTCCCTGGTACAGATGGCCAAAAGCGGTGTACACTGTTGCTCAAGAAGAGGCATTGGAAAAAGGTAAACCCCTCCCAGATGAACGACCATTGTTTTCCATTCCCGATGAAGAAGTCCCTGAACTGTTCAAAAATCGTACTGTACCTGTACCTCTTCCTTTCAAACTCGGTTGGTTTTCAACTGCTGGAAGAACTCGTCAATGGGTTGGCAATCACCTTTCAATGATTCCTGATAAACAATCATATCGAGTTCGAGATGCTGTCACTCGACGTCACTTAGGAAGCGTGGATGAAGCGTTTGTGCTCTCCTTGAACGACAGCGGTGAAGATGACGATGGAAGTCGCCGTCAATTTGTCATGGCTGGACGAACATGGCTGATCATTGATGCTGACCCTGAACAATCGGAATTACTTGTCGCACCAGTGTCTGACAAAGCAGAGGCGCCTCGTTGGGTGGGAGAATTGCCCCCTGTTCCAAAAGCCATTGGAAGAGACATAGGGCGATTACGGCAATTAATTGCCGATGATCTTCTCTTGTTTGAACATGAACCAAATGCCCTACTTAATTCTCAAGCGATCGATACGGAAGGTATCTTTGCTGACCGTGATTCAGTTTTGACTGAACATCCCTTTGATGATGAAGCACTGGGTCTCATGGCTGAAGCGATTACGGCTCATGTTGAAGCAACTGGCCATGTACCTACAGACCGATTAATGACACTTGAACAACGGGAAGATGCCATTGTCATCAATTCATGCCATGGTTCTCGAATCAATGAAGGATTAGGACATTTCCTAATGGCGATGGCAACGACAAAATCGGGTAAATGGGGACGGTTGGTTGTTGAACCAACTCGGATTGCTCTCCAAACTGGTGCTGTATCACCTGAAGAATTAATCGGGTGGATGATGGAAACGCCGCCTGATGCGATTGAGGGGCTGCTCAGTGTTACATTACCAAATTCACGGCAAGTACGCTGGAGATTTGCCCAAGTTGCGAAAACATTTGGAATCTTGCGTCACGGTGTTGACCCACGTAAAATCAACCTTCAAGCACTCTTGCGAAAATACCGTGGAACCGTGGTCATGGAAGAAGTTCTGTCCAAATTATTCCATGAGCGAATGGACGTATTAGGTGTTCGAGATATACTTCGTGCTGTTCAAAACGGAAATATTGAATTGAAAATTACGGCTTCAGGCCCAATTGGGTTGTCTAACCATTCGAGTCGTGACATGCTTTTGCCAAATTGGGATAGTGCACAAGTTCGAACTCAACTGAGAAGCCGTTTGACAAATGAACGGGCTGTTCTTTGCTGTTTGAAATGCAAAGTCACTCGGCGATTCCGTGTAGCCCGTTATCCTGAAATGACCGATATCAAAAACTGCATAAAATGCAAAGGCTCGATGCTTGCCTGTTCGCCGGAACGAATGCAAGCAATGTTAGTCGGCTGGGTTGAATCTGAGGATGAAAAAGACCAGGCAAGAATGATGAAAAATGCCTCAGTGGTTCAGTCCCGAGGATATGAAGCAATTCTCTGTTTAATGGGCCGAGGTATCGGAGAAGCAACTGCCCAGAGAGTCTTACGAAAAGTTCAGCGCAACAACATTGACGGTTTACTCGAAATGATACATAATGCTGAGATGGAATATGCTCGAACTCGACGCTTTTGGAGCTAATCAGTTCAACTCTCAAATTCATTGATCGCCTTTGCCGCAGCAACTACATCTCCATCTTCCCACCAATCAACCGCGATAAAGGTAGGTCGTTTCCCATGTTGCTGCCAACACTCTTGGGCACGTTGTATCAGGAAATTGACATCGTTTGCCTCAGCACCACGAGACGGGTCAGACAATCCGATTGGGCCTCTTAACCAGTTATTCATGTGGTAGACTTCTTGTTCAATATCTCCACGCAAAAGGTCACAATTCATGTCCTCAGTGTTCTCTTCAGCAAAGTTCGTCGTCCAACTGTGCGTGAGGAAATCATGAATCCAAGGGTGCGAGGCATCTCCACCTTGTTCCCAAAAGACCACCAATGTTGTGTCGAGGTCAATGAGTTCTTGTAATGTTGGCCAAGGAGTATTTGATTCATGGATGAAAACTTTTTCATATAATTGTGAAAGTTCAAACACGGATTTGAGATGTTCTGCTTGAACATAGTTTTCAACCAACAGTGTGACTACATCACGCGGGTTCTGTTCCATTTTTTCGTTAAGGTTCGTTAACCAGTCAACCGAATCCACATTACCGTAAGCGCATGGGCTGAACCCTCGGTCGTCATCACCATGGCATAATCGAACGGTTTCAACCCGCTCATCACCAAGATTTTCATAGTGGGTGTCAATCATAAAAGCTCTCATTCCAGCGTCCCATTGAGCATTAAATCCAGTTTGATGATTTGCAGCTGGATAATAAATCCCATCATCATGAGTAGAAAAGGCGTTATGAGTTTCTGGAAACGTTACATCATCATAGGTTCGCAAGCAGAGAATCAACAAACCGTTGCAAGGTTCAGTTGGTGATTCGGTTTCTGGTGATTGATTCATTGAGAGCGTGTCAACAGTCGGTGCAACACAACCAGAACTCATCAAAATGAAGGTTACCATGAATGCACATAGAACCCCTCGCATGCCTTTGCCAACCTCTCGTAGAGCATGAAGGCGTCGGTAAGGAGGAAATCAAACCGTCCGGACAACAATACCTGCTTCAAGAAGCATGCCGTTCGAGATTGTGAAATCTTCCATCCATCGTTCGGGGATTTCTTTCGTTTCAGGATACACGATTTCTTTGATACCTGCTTGAATCAATGAACGAGCGCAGCGAGAGCAAGGGGGCCATGTCACAAAGGCAGTACTCCCTTTCAGAGAGATCCCGATTCGTGCAGCATGCATAATCGCGTTTTCTTCAGCATGACAAATCAGAGGATATTTTTGTGAGCGGTCAGTTAGACGTTCCTCATCATCGTTTATGCCACGTGGAAATCCATTGAATCCAGTCGATCGAATCTCTCGGTCTTCACCTACAACAACACAGCCTACTTTGGTTGAAGGGTCTTTACTCCAACCTGAAATATGCTTTGCTAATTCTAAAAAACGAATATCCCATTTCCCACTCATGGTCCTCAACAAACCTCTCACAGGCCAACTCTCTATCATTGCTTCGCTAACAAAGAAAGGTTTTCATCGGTGGCCCAATCAAAGACATTGAGTATATTTCCTTGTAAATACAATGAACCTAAACTCACAACAAGGCCAACATCTGCTTCTGAATAGGTCGCTAAGGTTTCCACCGCTTGTTGTGCAGAAGCAACGCTCAAAGGCGCAGCATTCGACCACTTTTGTTCGAGAAGGGTTTCGGTTTCAATGCCAGGATAGCGTCCACCGTGGGGCTGAGTGAGCAGAATGTTTTGAGGTGGCATGCGTCGGCATAAATCATGTAATGGAGAAAGAAATTCCGCAAGGTTATGTTGAGGTGAAGTCCCAAACAGCAGTGTCCAAACTGGCTGACCATTCTTTTGAGGCGCATGTTCTGAGACATATCGCTCTAATTCAGGGAGAATTCGACGCAGACCAGATGAATTGTGAGCTGCATCGAGCAAGTAGGGGTGCGTTGATGTTTCATGTTCGGTTAACAGTTGCATTCTAGCAGGCCATTGAAGAGTCTGTTTTGCCTGGTCAATTGTTTCAGTGGTAAAACCAAGTGATTCAAACAATGCTGAAGCTAAAACTCCAGCCTCATCTTTAACAGTGGAACCTTTTGGAATTGTCACAAAGAAGGCGTGTGCAGGAGCGAGCGTCTCGTTCAGTGCTTCATTGCCGGCGTTTTGTATCTCCCAAAGCATTGCTTCACGAACCTCATGGCTCTCTGGGTTTCGAATAATGATTGGACAGTTTGGTCGCGCTATGGCTACTTTTTCTTGAGCGATCGTTGGAAGGTCTGAACCTAAAATATCAATGTGTTCTCGGCTGACAGAAGTGACCAATGAAGCGGTAGCAGGGCCACTTCGAGTCGCATCGAGTCGCCCTCCCAATCCCGTTTCAAGGATTAACACATCGCTACCAACTGAAGCAATCATTGAAACGAGATACGTCACTTCGAAAAAAGTCAATTCAATGGCTTGATTCAACGTGTCTCCAATTGCAGCATGGTAGATTTTTTCGACTGCTTCATCGAATTCTTGAGAAGAAATTGGAATACCGTTTCTGCGAATACGTTCTTCGATTCGAGCGACGTGTGGTGAAGTGAAAAGTACATTTTTGGTACCACCTATTGACAAGGATGCTGCCATCAAAGCACATACTGTCCCTTTACCGTTACTCCCTGCCACGTGAATGATGTGAGATGGAAGATTGAGTTGAAGACGGTCGAGAACGGTTTTAGTGCCCTTGAGGCCAAGTGCCATACCCCGCTTTTTAGTCGATTCAAGCCAAGAGCGTGCTTCAACCACATGCTGCCGAAGTGTTGGTATGATTAGGCCTTTTCTTCACTGCTGTTTGAACGGTGTTGTATCGCCCCCGTAGGGGGCGTAAGATACGCGACGCTCATATGAGTGTCCGAACTCGCACAGGGTATGACCGAACAGCCTCAACCATCGACACCGGGACGAAAGGTTTCGGAGGAATTTGCTGCGGTTCAGGCAGAATTAGTTGCTGAAGATAACATTTTCTCGATGATGAGAGAGCAACTTCCTTCAATGATGGGCATGGCGTTCATGTTTATTTTGACCATTGCCCTTTCGCTCTTTATTCGACCTTGGTATGATATTGCAGGTTTGCAGGCATTTGGTGAGGCTGGAGCATCGCAAGTACGCTACATTGCACTTGAATTGTTCATGATTTTTGTCTTTACTGCATTCATTTTACTGCTTGCTAAATATAAGAAAGAATGGATCATCAAATATGGAATCATGGGTGTTCTTTCGATTGCCTTGATGTATTCTACCGTACCATTGGCTCATATGCTGGTTTTGGATTTAGAAGTTGAACCGTTTGAATACGAAAATGAAAGCGAAATCGACATGTCTTATCTTTCACATCATGGTATGGATACACATCTAACTAATTCATTGCTCGGAAGTCCTGGAATGTGGAATGATACGATTAACGTCTATCATGGTGCAGACATGTTGGATGCCACACCTGCTTGGTCCATGACCCATGAACGTATTGGGTTTGACGATACTGGAAAAGTACGCGTTGTGGTTTCAGATGAATATTTTTCATTCACAAACCAAGGATATATTTGGTATGCTGATGCTGAAACCGGTGAATTGCAAGACTCCTATGCGTGCCATCGTTACGTCGAAGACGGAGATGGAAATTCTAATCTTGATTTCCTCGGTACCTTATCCGGTACTTGTTCACTTGCTTTTTATGCAGATGATGCAATGTATGTCATTGACGAAAACAATCTCTTGGTGCGCTTCAACGTGTTCGATGAAAATCCTGGTGAACTGTTCTATCAAGCAGGGTGGAATCTTCCATCCGAACTTAAAACGCATACGGGGGTTGAATATGCTGAATTGATTGATGATGATAAAATTCTCATTGTCACCTCAAACATGGCTATTGTCGTTCAATTAGAACAAACTTCAGCGCCATTGAATCCTCTCGTCATTGATTTCAAGGAAGATGCTAAACTCTTGTTCGAAACAAATGCTACGAGTAATTTCACCAGTGCTGACTTTGGACATTCCCCTTGGTCTGAGAATTCGATCAATGAATCGAACGTGAATGAAGGGCTTTTACTCCTCGGAGAAGAAAGTGGAGATGTCGTTAGTTTTGAATGGAGTGAAGATGAATTCACGCCACAAACGAAAATGAACCTTCTTGGCTATGCTGATTCTATCCAATCCGTTCGTATCACTGACCTTGATGAAAGTGGTTGGAGTGACTTACTTATTACTACAGATGAAAGTGCAAACTGGCACCATGGGCAATTATTGAAGAACAGAATAAGTTTCTCAGTCTCAGATGATTTGGCAACAAGTTGGTTTGGTCAATCAGAGAACACCTCACAATTCCATGCAGTGTATGACAACGGTTCAATCACAATAGAATCCGGTGAAGTAACGGGTGACATGATGGCTCTCGAAGGTTTACAACTGGAAAATGGACCTCTCTTGGCTGGACTCTTAGTCGCCATAATTTTGATGATTTTACTCTATGTTCACAGTGAGTGGTATGTGGTCAATACCGTAGGCGTACTCGTAGGTTCTGGCGTCATTGTCATGCTTGGAGTTACGTTCGTTCCAACATTGATTATTATCTTCATGATTGCTGCGGCCATCTATGATGCATGGGCGGTCTACAGCTCAAAGCATATGCTTGCCTTGGCTGATACAATGATCGGACTTCGACTCCCGATACTTTTGGTTGCCCCACAAGAAAAGGGCTATTCCTTCATCGATGAAACAGTTTCAATGAAAGAAAAGAACACTCCCCCATCTGAGCGGCCAAAGGGACCATCTGCGCCTAAGAAGAAAGGTAAAGATGCTATGTTCATGGGACTTGGCGATGTTATATTCCCTGGAATGCTCGTTCTTTCTGCTGCACAATACATCGAAGGAACTGATGGCTTCCTTGTGGCCATGACAACCCTTCTCGGAGGGTTAATGGGATACTTTGCATTGATGACCTATGTCGCACGTGGACGTGCACAGGCAGGACTTCCATTGTTAAATGGCGGCGCTATTTTGGGCTATGTCATCGGTGGCTTACTGATTGTAGGAACTGCAATCTTCGACTTTGGAATTACATTGTGAGGTGATGATATGCTCGACATGAATCTGTTCCGAAATGAGCCCGATGTGATTCGTAAAGATCATGATAAACGTGGGCTACCTCATGATAAAATCGACCAAGTCATTGCTTTAGATCAGCAATGGATTAACCTTCAACATGAAGCAAATCAACTTCGTGCAACAAAAAACACCGCAGCACGAGGCATTGGGGCTGCCAAGAAGTCAGGTGATGAGCAAGCCGCCCAACGTATTCTTGCTGAGGTTGCCGATTTAGGTTCACAAATTACCGAGATGGAAAAGAAAACCGAACAAGCCATGGCAGAACGAGACCGTCTGCGGATGAGTATCCCGAATATCCTTCATCCTGATGTCCCTGTTGGGGCAGATGAATCTGAAAATACTCAATTGAGTGTGCATGGAGAAAAGCCACAATTTGAATTTGAAACGAGAACCCATAACGAACTCATTGAAATGAATAAATGGGTTGACCTCAAACGCGCTGCAAAGATTGTAGGGAGTCGTTTCTTCTTCCTTAAGGGCGACTTGGCACGACTTGATTTCGCTTTACAACAATTTGCTGTTAATTTCATTCGAGAGCGTGGCTATACTTTCGTTCAGCCCCCTCTTATGATGAACAGGGAAGCCTATGAAGGCGTAACAGATTTGTCTGACTTTGAGACGGTCATGTATGGGGTTGAACCTGATAATTACTACATGATTGCAACCGCAGAACACCCACTTACGGCTATGTTCATGAATGAAACCATACCTGAAAGCGATTTACCACTACGTATTGTAGGACTCTCACCGTGTTTCCGAAGGGAAGTAGGGTCTCACGGTCAGTCTGATTTAGGAATTTGGAGAGTTCACCAGTTCACCAAAATTGAACAAATCATTATTGCCACACCAGAGCAATCATGGGAACTTCAAGAAGAACTGTTACAGAACTGCATTGACTTATGGGATGCATTGGAAATGCATTACGAGGTCGTGAACATTTGTACAGGCGACATGGGAACGGTTGCTGCTCGAAAATATGACCTTGAAGCTTGGATTCCCGGAGCAAACCAATACAAAGAGATCGTATCATGTTCGAACTGTACCGATTATCAAGCAAACAGATTGCAAATCCGATATGGACAGCCGGGTCACTCAGGACAACCGATTGCACATACACTCAATTCGACCGCAGTGGCAACTTCTCGTGCATTGGTTGCCATCATGGAACAAAATCAAATGGAAGATGGGCGAGTTCAAATTCCTCAAGTGCTACAACCTTTGATGGGTGGTCAAGAAATTCTTGAACCATGCACTTGGGGCTAATTCAGTAAGGTTTGATATAACCTTGCGTTGCTGTAAATGCATGGAAGGCGACGGTACGCTGTATTTCGGATACGGCTCAAACCTTGATTGGGATGACTGGAAATCTTGGTGTGAAAAGGAAAACCTCCGCTATGATGGATTGATCGAAATAAGTCCGTGTTGGCTTCCGAACTATTCTCTAAAGTTCCATTATTTTTCAGATGGTAGAAAAGGTGGTGCTGCGGATGTCGTTGAAATCGGTCGAGGCCATGCAGTCCCAGGTGTTCTTTTTCGCATGAATGATGTCACTCTCGAAGTTATGGATCGAAAGGAAGGAACTGAAGTTCAGGCGTATGAACGTCGGGAAGTGAAAGTCGTTCTTCCGAATGGAACGTTTGTCCAAGCAATGACCTATTGTGTGACTGAAAAGAGCCGAGACGGACGCTTTATTCAGCCAACCAGCACCTATACCAACTTGATTAAGCAGGGTTTAGAAAAGAGAAAACTTCCAATTGGAGAATTAAAAAACGCTATTGAAAACTTTTCGCCCAGTTACCCGATAGAAAAAATCTTTGTGTATGGAACACTCATGAATGGAGAGATACGAAATTCAACCTTGATGGAATACAGTAATGGTGAAGGAAAACCTGCATCAACAACCGGTTCAATGCTTAATTTAGGCGATTATCCAGGAATGATTGCAGGAAATGAAGGCGTTATTCATGGTGAAGTCTATCAGATCGACCAAGTGTATCTCACCTTGCAAACTTTAGATTCCATTGAGGGATTCTATGGCTATGATTCAACACACTCTTTATTCACCCGAACAATTGTTAGAATTCATACTGAACAGGGCCATGAATGGGCTTGGACTTATGTTTACAATAAAGAAAACAACAGAGAATATGAGGTAATAGAATCAGGAAATTGGCTAAAACGTTAATCTTCAGTTTCAGCCATTTCGAGCAAGACTGAACCTTGTTGGACTTGTTCACCTGCTGTGAAATGCACCCCAGTTACTTGACCGGCTGTTGAGGCGAGAATTCGATGCTCCATTTTCATTGCTTCAAGTACCATCAATGTTTGACCTGGTTCGACAAATTGGCCAACCTCGACCAAAACATCGAGAACCTTACCCGGCATTGGTGCAGTCAAGCCACCCCCATCTTCTGATTCGGAAGCTCCAGGTTCGATTCGTTCCAAGCAAAAGGTATGGCCTTCAAAGTGAACCCACCAAACGTCGCCGACTTTGGCCACTGTAGCATAGCCCGAAGTGCCGTTTGCAAGTTGAATCATCATTCGGCCATCACGCTCTACAGATGCTTGATGTTCACCAAGATGCCAAATTTCACCTTGCTTGGCTAAGGTCACTTCAACTGGACCTTCCGCAGATCTGAATTGGTGATGCATCAAGGATACCTCCGTTTCAGCGTCGTGAACGGGCTCACAGGGCCCGAATCCCCAGTTGCATCAGTTGTTGATGTTGTACGGCGGTGTAAGCCTGCACTTTCAGCAACTGCAGCAGCCATGAGCGCACCGTCCTCGAATCCTTCAGGCAGCGATGGAGTCCAACCATCAGGCCACAATCGGTCAATCATCGTGGTATCGGTAGTTCCTTCGACGACATCAACAACATCGCAGAGTTCTCGTAAAAACCGGAGATTCGTCACCGTTCCAAGAACAACAAATTCGTCAAGTGAACGGCGCATACGTTGTAATGCTTCAGCGCGTGAAGGAGCCCAAACAATCAATTTTGCCAGCATCGGGTCATAATTCGGAGTGACTTCATCTCCTTGTCGAACGCCAGTATCCAAACGAATCCCTGGCCCTTCAGGTGGTTGGAATACTGCGAGTGGCCCAATTGCAGGTAGGAAATTATTAGTCGCATCTTCTGCATATAGCCGGACCTCGATAGCATGTCCACGAAGATGCAATTCACCACAAGACATTGGCTCACCTGCTGCGATACGCAACTGCTCTCGGACAATATCCACGCCAGTAATCATTTCAGTTACTGGATGTTCAACTTGAATACGAGTATTCATTTCAAGGAAAAAGAATTCTCCAGTCGGCGCAAGTAAGAATTCCACTGTACCCGCACCTTCATAATTCACAGCCATAGCAGCAGCAACCGCAGCTTTACCCATGGCAGAACGTATTTCTTCAGTCATGGTTGGACATGGAGCTTCTTCAAACACTTTTTGATGACGGCGTTGGACACTGCATTCGCGTTCTCCTAGGTGGATTGTACGGCCATGGCGATCGGCTAAGATTTGAATTTCAACATGCTTTGACCCCGTGAGTAGTCGCTCAAGATAGACTCGACCGTCACCAAATGATGCTAAGGCTTCTCTGCGTGCGCTTCGGGCTGCCTCAAGTAAATCTTCAGGACGGTCAACAGCACGCATTCCTTTCCCGCCTCCACCAGAAGATGCCTTCAAGAGCAAGGGATAACCAACACGAGTGCTGGCTTGTTCAATGGCAAGAAGAGCTTCTTCTTCATCTTCGGTCTCAATTTCTTCACCGGGAATGACCGGTACACCTGCATTTCTCATGGTGATTCGAGCCGACATTTTATCGCCCATTCGTTTGATTGCATTCGGACTTGGTCCAATCCACTGAATTCCTGCTTCGGATACCGCACGAGCAAAGTCTGCACGCTCGGAAAGAAAACCAAAACCAGGGTGCAATGCATCGGCACCAGATGTGGCTGCAATTTCCAAAATTTGAGATTGGTTCAGATACGTATCGGTAATCGAGTCCCCTTCTAGAAGAACAGCATGGTCTGCAAGTTCAACAAAGAGGGACTTGGCGTCATTGGCAGCATAGATCGCAACACTGGTAAGGCCTGCTTCTTTACAAGCACGTAAAATCCGGCAAGCGATTTCACCTCGATTGGCAACCAAGACTTTGCTAACCATTCCGTCCCCTCATTCTTTTTTCCAGTTAGCAGGACGCTTGTCGAGGAATGAAGAAAGGCCTTCTTGGCCTTCTTTAGAACCTCGCATACGGCTGGTGAAGTCCAAAGTAAATTCTCGTAATGCTTCATCACTGCCGTTCCATCGATCAAATTGAAGAGTCAGTTCTTTAGCCAGAGTTACGGCTTGTGGCCCTGTGCCGAGTACTTCCTCTATCAAGGTAGCAACAGCAGGTGAAAGGTCGTCGACTGATTCAACCACTGCTTCAATAAATCCAGTACGGAGTGCTTCCTCCGCTTCGATTCGACTGGCTTGCATAGCAAGTCTACGAAAACAGGCTGAACCAAGACGCCTGTAGACATAGGGCCCAATGACTGCAGGGAGAATCCCAAGTTTACCTTCTGAAAGAGCAATTTTAACGTTTGAGGTTGCAATAACATGGTCCAAACATGCTACAAGGCCTGCTCCGCCACCCAAGGCAACACCTTGAATCGCCCCAATTGTGAAACAAGGATGTGACCACAATCCATTGAAGAGTCGGTCAAGTCTCTCAGAGTCAATTCGGTTTTCTTCAGGTGAATTGGCTCCAGCGTCACGCATCATGTTGATGTCAGCACCTGCACAGAAGTGTCGCCCTGAACCTGAAAGAACGAGTGTTCGAAGGAACGGTGAACCTGCAGAATCGGTAAGTTCACCCTGGACTCCAACACTGCGTTGGGCTGTCCAATCAAACAAGGTGCATAATTCGGTAATCATTTGCACATTCAATGCATTGAATTTGTCTTCCCGGTCTAACTTAATGTGGCATCCCGAGTCGTTAATCTCAATTGCAACCAGTTCCGTTGCGGGTGGTGTATCCATCATTACCATCTTAAAAACTCCAATTGCATTTTTGATTTTCTAATTGATTAATTCATCACATTCTAAATACGCCAAAACGGTCATCAGGAAGGGGGGCGTTACGGGCTGTTGCCAAACATAATCCCAATATGTCACGAGTGTCACGCGGATCGATGATACCATCATCCCATAATCGGGCTGTTGAATAATATGGTGAACCTTCAGTTTCGTATTTCTCAAGGATTGGAGCACGGAAATTTTCGAGTTCCTCGCCCACCATTGCTGGAAGACCTTCTCGGGCGCGTTGGTCTTGTTTGACGGTCGCCAATACATCGGCAGCTTGAGGGCCACCCATGACCGAAATCCGACTGTTTGGCCACATGAATAAGAACCGTGGATCGTAAGCACGGCCACACATTCCGTAATTCCCTGCGCCATGTGAACCACCGATGATGACTGTGAATTTTGGCACATTGACGCAAGAGACTGCAGTAACCAGTTTAGCACCGTCTTTTGCAATACCACCCGCTTCGTATGCTTTTCCAACCATAAATCCAGTGATGTTCTGTAAGAAGACCAAAGGTATGCCACGTTGGCCACACAGTTCTACAAAGTGAGCGCCTTTCAAAGAGGATTCAGAAAACAAAATCCCATTATTCGCAACAATGCCGACCTTATGCCCATGAATATGTGCAAAACCACACACCAAGGTTGTGCCATAGCGAGATTTAAATTCATGGAAACGTGAGCCATCAACGATTCGTGCAATGATTTCCTTAATGTCCACCGGCGTTCTATTATCACTCGGAATCAAACCGAGTAAATCATCAATTTCATGAGCAGGAAGTTCAGGAGGAGCGCTCGCAGAAGGTGCGAGCGTTCGAGGGCCGAGGTTTTCAACGATGTTTCGAACCATTCGTAATGCTTCAGTTTCATCTTCAGCGAAATGGTCAGCCACGCCAGATTGCGAGGTGTGGACATCTGCACCGCCCAACTCCTCAGCTGTGACTTCCTCTCCAGTTGCAGCCTTTACCAATGGAGGGCCTGCAAGGAAGATCGTACCATTGCCTTTGACGATAATCGATTCATCACTCATCGCCGGCACATAAGCGCCACCAGCGGTACAAGAACCCAATACTGCAGCGATTTGAGGTATTTTATCACCCGACATACGGGCTTGGTTACGGAAGATGCGTCCAAAATGTCCGATATCTGGGAACACTTCGTCTTGCATTGGAAGGAATGCGCCACCAGAGTCGACAAGGTAGATGCAGGGTAAGTGGTTTTCATGAGCTATGGTTTGAGCACGGATGTGCTTCTTCACCGTCATTGGATAATACGAACCACCCTTGACTGTTGCATCATTAGCCACAAAAAGACATTCCCGCCCATGTACCATTCCCACGCCGGTAACAATACCGGCCGAATGCGCACGACCATCGTAAAGTTCGAACGCAGCAAGCGGTGAAAGTTCTAAGAAAGCCGTTCCAGGGTCGATGATACGTTCAATACGTTCTCGGGCGAGCAGTTTGTCTCGACTACGGTGACGTTCGACATACTTACCGCCACCACCGTTTGAAGCGACAGTCAATCGTTCCTGCAAGGTATCGAGGAGGGTTTGATTGAACACCTTGTGTTCTGCGAACTCAGGGTCGCTGCGATTCACTCGGGTAGGTAATCGGTCCATCTTCACCCCTCATACCGAGGGAGGTGGACGATGTCTTTAACACTACTACAGGGGAATTATCGTAACTTTTAGATTCAAACTCCGAGCATAAGTCGGCCAATGTCTCTCAATCCAGGAGCCAATCCTACAATAAGAACTGCCAATACGACGAGAATACGGATATGTCGTTGCCTATTTTCGACTTTCATTTCAATAAACATCCAAGTAATAGCGCCAACTAAAACTGCTTTCAAAAGTACGAATAACCAAGCACCTTTGCCTAATTCAATTCCAAGCATCGAATTAATTTCTGCACCATACAGGATGACTTGATTGCTGACAACATGCTTTTCACCGTATCCAAAGTAATCGATTCCAACCATGGTTGCAAATCCATCACATAACTGCCCAAAGACCATTGCTAAAACCATTGGACTTGCGAGAAGGGCATTTCTGGAAAGCATCTCTACAGGATGGTGTTGTAATTCTTCACCTGCATTTTCCCAAGCTTTGACGCTGATCCCCTGTGGAAGAACACCAGCTTCATATCCGGTGAGTTTGAGTTGAAGAGCGTCGTCTTTCCCTCGCTGATACATCACATAGCAAACGAGGCTTGGGATTCCAAAGACTACCAGTAATGGCCACAGTACAATAGATTCTGAAAGACGTGAACTTTCTTGAGCCCATGGCGTAGAAAGAAATTGAAGCCAATGTGCAAGACCAAGAATACTTGCAGAGGAACCAAAAGCGAGCATTCCTCTCGTGATTGCTGGCCAACCTCGAGTTTTGATCATCACACCAAACAGAACCATGAAAGACGCGACCAATCCAATTACAATCCAAAACGCACCCATGTCTTCGTGAGCAACATATGCGGGTTGGTACAAGAAAGCCCAATGGAAAAACAGTGCAAGAGAAAGGATCGGAATCATTGCCTTACGGATTTTATTCTCGACACGGTCTGAATCAATTCCATCCCATTGCGATGCAAGGTATTGAGAAAGACCTGCAATTCCAACAAGCCAAGCAGCAAGATGAAGGTGGATAATTGGTGAAATAAACAACCAATCCATTTCTGAACTGAAGAAATCAGCATCTTCCAAAACCCGTAACACCGGTGCCAGACAAACCCATGCCACAAGTGCCACAAGCATACGGTCATCAGCAGGAAAGTTTGCTTTACGGAATAAGGCCTGTAAGACCACTACACTGGCCAGCATGCTGAAGGTGTAGAGCATTGTATTCATTGGATTGTAATCTGCATCTCCTGCAGAACCTGCATCTTTCATAATTGGGTCCCAAACGATTGGCTTGAGGCCATCTGTCCAAATCAAATCATTTGCCAAGACAAATCCAGCAGCAAAAAGACCGAGCCCTAGGAGGGTGATCCACAATGCGCTTTTTTCGAATGTAGAATACTCTTTGGAAGGCAAAGAAGGGTGCTCTGAGGCAAGTTGTTCCTCAAGGTACTCAAGATTCGACATGGTCATCCCTGTTCTTGCCTTGAGCATCTCATCAATATTCTTTGGGGGCGGATGCTGGTAAATACTTCAATTGAAGTGAAAACCAGTTCACTCTTCTTCTTGTGAAAGACGAGCGACCAAGTCTGCTTTCTTGCCACCAACTGGTAAGCCTGCAGCCTTGCAACGTTCCTTGAGTTCAGCAACGGAAAGTGAAGAGAGGTCTTCAGCATGGTCATGGCCATGGTCGTGACCATCATGGTCGTGATCATGGTCTGCATGGTCATGGTCGTCTTCGTCTTCAACACCGAATCCACGAGGTTCGTGGACTTCGATAAACGAAACCTTGCCACATTCAATCGCATCTCGGATTGTAGTGACCAAGCGGAACTTGAGCATAGCTGCATTGGTATCGAAAAGCATGGTTTGTGGCAAAACGATTGAAAGGTCGTCTCCAGAGAAACTTACTTCAAAGCCAGAATGTCCAGTGTTTGCTTGGAGAAGTGCTGTCACCTTGTCTTCTTTTCCTTCAATAACATCTACGATATTGAATGAATATTTGAGAGACTTACCAGCCATTGGGTGGTTGTAGTCAATTCGTGCACGGCCTGCAGCGAGGTAGGAGAGTTGTCCTTGACGACCATTGATGGTCACAGGAGCGCCGAGATAGAGTGAATTTGGGTCTTTAACTGCTCGAACGAGCTTATCGATACTAATGGTTTCGATTTGTTCAGTGTCTTTTTCACCGTAAGCATCTACTGGAGCGATAACGATTTCAGTTTCCTTACCTTTCTTTGCTTCACCGAGGGCTGCTTCAAATCCAGGAATAAGTTGTCCGCCACCTACGATACAGACCATAGGTTCGTAGGTACGATCCTCTTGATGATTCTCGTGTTCTTTGGCGACTGCTTCACGGGTTGTCTCGATGAGATCACCAGTTTCATTGTTGTAAAGTTCATAATCCACGTGGACAATTGTTCCTTCTTCCATAGTATAACCTCCCTTTCGGGTAGTTCGGCGACCGTCGCCCCCTTGATAATTGCATTGGAGAAGAAGTTGTTCACTCTTCTTCCTTTGAAGAGGGTTGAATCGTATTCAGTCGCTCGTTTTTGGAAATGTCACCCAGAACAACCACACCCATTCCCAGCAACATCATCGTCCAGCCGAGCCAAACCATATGGGAGGCTGGCAGGTCATAGACTGTTACGCGAACAAGTTGAACCGAATCTGAGCCGTTCTGAGCAGTTTGTTGCATTAACCCATTCGCTTGACTTCCGTCAAAAATGAACACTAAATCTCCACTCCAATGCGTCAAAGTATCAATTTCTGAGCGTGATTTTGATTGAAGAACAAAACCGCTATCCGTCGTGACATCAAATCGCAACATACCCGGTTCAACTGTACCGATTTTCTCACCAACAGCACCTTCATTCAGTTCATAGACATTGATTTGAATCCCTACATAGCCGTCGCCGACTTCAAGATCTTCCGAAGTCATTCGTAACCCGGTGAATTCGTAACCATAATTTCCATCGAGAACAATTTCATCCTTGACCATTGTAATTCGATGACTTGCATCCCCTCGGTCGACGAGGACAGTTGTATAGACGTGGCCAATTAACAACAGCAAGAGGCCAAGATGAACGATATGCGCCCCAAGTGGGATTCGCCTCCAGACCGGAGTTTTAGGGCGATTGATTCCTTGGGTAATGACCACTTCCTTCACCATTGGAATGACGACGAGAAGCACAATAGGAAGTGTGAGCCATGCAAGAACGCCCCGTACAATAAGCGTCGACATTTCGGTACTCGAATCCATACCGAACGCCGCTGGTTGCCATATTGCCATCAACACTGATACGAAGAGAGTTCCAATGAGGAGCCAAGCATTACGTTTTGCCTCATGTCGTCGATTGGTGTACAAGAACAAGGCTCCAGCAAAAGCGATCAGGAACGGAGTACCATACAATTCATGTCCTTCAAAATTGATTGCATCGATACTGGAAAGAAGAAGAACAAGCGTGAGAATCAAGTAACTACCAACAACAAGAACAGAGGCCCAGAGTGCCATTGTTTGTTGAGATTTCTTTTCGAAGAAGGAAAATGTGGATGGCTTATCCGGTTCTGGAGCAAGAAGCCATGGAAGGATGAAAAACAACATCACGACGCCTGCTGAAACGATTTCGATCATCCCCGACCAAGCCCCTGCAAGACCGAGCATGACACCAGCTGCACCATGCGCCCATAATTTAGTTGCATCTTGAGCAAAAAAGAGAGGTGTGAAGAAAATTAAGAAAAGTGCGGTGTAAAGAAAATTATCTGTGAGGGCGAAAAAAAGTATAGCAATGAGAAGAAGGATGAAGAACAAAAGGTTCGTTCGGTCTTTTTCCCCTAAATGAGCAAGAGTTGTGAAACTCCAACCACCGTCAGTTGGGTGCGTTGTAGAAGTGCCGCGTAGGAATTCCATACCAAGGGGAGCAAAAAGAACGAATGTGAATGCGAACGATGGAACATAGGCGTACACCGTAGACTCCAGAGTTACTGAACAGGGAGAGAGTGAGGGTGTGTCACAAGATTGGTCGATATAAGCGCCGAGAACCAAAGCACAGAGAACACCGAGGAAGGGGATGGTAAAAAGGCCAAGAGAGGACATATTTGGTTTCCAGTCTTTTTGCGTATTGCGTTGTAATTGAAGCCAAAAACCGATGAAAAGCAGTAACACAATCAGGTAAGTCATAACTTCAACTCCACCGCCAGCATCCGACTTGAGAAGCATCATTCGAGAAAAGGCATCTGCGGGAGCAGTACCTTCTGAACTCGTGACAAAAGTATGGACTGAGGATGCCCAAACTCCACCAGCACGTGTCACAAGTGTTGCAAACAAGGCGAGACCACCTGTTGCTAATCCGGCACCAATCCAAGTTTGCTCTGATGTTTTCCCTGGACGGGTACGAAGGTGAGACATGAAAACCAAGGCAAGCCACGGCAACAGCGAACCTGTTTCAACAGGATCCCACGCCCAGTAACCACCCCAATCGAGAATCAAATACGCCCACAATCCACCCAAACCTATTCCAAGCGTGGCAACAAACAAACCTGGGCGAACAATGCTCAGTATGCGGTCTTTGATCCCACCAGCATCTGCAAACATAGAAGAAAGCGAAATTGAAGTGATGTGGAGACACAAGGAATACGCCAAAAAGATAAGAGGTGGATGTATTACCATGAGGTCAGTTTGCAATAATTCATTCAAACCTTGACCAATACCCGTACTTGTACTTTCTTTGAAGGGGTCGAGGTTGAGAGCAAGGAGAAGAAGGAGGAGATTGAAACCGTAAATCAAACGAAGTCGAAGAGGATACGTAGTCTCGATGTTTTCGCCCGCCATCGGTTTTCTCCATACAAAAGCAAGGAGTGCCATCCACATCACCCAAAGAAGAAGCGGGCCTTCACGGGCAGCCCAAGTTGCAGCAAATCGGTACTTGAGTGGAAGTTCCTCACCTCCGTACGAAACCACATGTGCAAATGATGTGTCATTGACCATGAAACGGCTTGCGAGTGCAAAAAACGGTAAAGCCATGAGAATATGGCAGGTGAGTGAAGCCAATTTCGACTGTTGTTGCAGTAAAGGACGAACCAACAACACCGATGCTGCAAAGATTGCGAGCCACATCGTCAACCCCCACATGGACATTGGTTGTGACGCTCCCTCAAGGAGGTTGCGCGTGTTCAGACATCAAGAGGTGGATGTTCACCAACCGAAAAACTTGGCTCGTGAATAACCAAATGAGAGGAGAACATGAATCACACTTTTCGTGAATAACATCGGCTTACGAACAAGTATTCTCAATCCAATTGCAACCTTCTGAAGTGGTGACATATTGCCGAGTTCTTCGGGTAAACAACGAGCCATGATTGACATTTCGTCATCGGTTAACTCATACAAAGCAGTTTTTCCTTTGAGGATTTTAGAATAGGGTGGAAAGGTCTTCTTCCATGCTTTTTCATAATCCATTAACTGGTCTTTTGAAAGTATTGATTCTGACTGTAATGCCGATGCAATCGTTTTCGCAGCCTCACGACCAGACCAAAGTGCCAGGTGTGAACCGCCCTCAAACAGAGGCGAAGTGAAACCTGCAGCATCACCAACTAAAATCAGACCATCGCCAACTGTAACTGAGCGTGGGCCCGAGATTGGAATCGTCCCACCAAAGGGTCGTACTTTGACTCCATCGGGTCGCCAAGGTGGATTAACGGTTGGTTTCCCATCAAGGTAGGTGTCTTGAATAAAAGAATTCAGATACTTGATTGCGCCTTTTTTATCGGTCGTGACCAATCCAACATTCGCTCTTCCACCTTCTTTTGGAATCATCCACACATAACCGTGCGGTGAATATTTCGGCCAAAGGTAAAAGTCAAGGTAACCGTCGTTTTTTACATCTAAAATCTCGTATTGGAAACCAGCAATGACTTCGACTTCTGTGCCCATGTCAAGAAGTTTGGAGGCAGCACCTGATACTCCTGATGCATCGATCACCGATTTGCATTCCAACGGAAACCCTTCTCCTTTACCATCAATTTTCCAATATGAAAATTGATTTTCGCTATTGAATATTCTCTCCATTGAAGTCACACGGTGGTGGAGACTTAATTCGGCGCCTTCTTTGATGGCTTCATCGCATAACCATCGTTCAAAAAGATGCTTTTCGAGAACATATCCTTTCTCTGTGAGTAACTTTTCAGTACCGTCAGGGAAAATCACGCGGATTCCTTTGACATCGAGGGCTTTAACGTGATCTGGTATCTCAAGATCAAGGTTTTCAACGGCAAGTTCGCTGAGGCATTCACCGCAATGAACTGGCGTTCCAACTTCCGGGTCAGCCTCCACAATGAGCGTCGACAAACCTGCTCGGGCCGCATGGAGTGCAGCTGAGCCACCACCTGGACCAGCACCGATTACCAAGACATCGTACATCTTCGCTTCGCCCCCCATGAACATCAACTAGCGAATCAAGTCCATGAAAGAAACGGTTGAGGCCGCTGGCTTATTCTTCGACTGGACGTCGCAAAACTGCGACAAAAGCGAGCATGGTAATTGAAGAAAGAAGCGAGAGGGCTGGCACTTCTTCAACAACCTCGACCTCTTCAACAACTTCAGCAGGGGGTGGGAGAGGAGCTGGCTCTACAGTGATGGTACCAACCATGCCGAGACTCTCGTGCGGCTCACAGACAAACACATAATCACCTGCAGTTCCGTTTTCAAATACAAACCGATAGTCAACATCACGAGAAGGATCTCCGGAATCGAATAAGCCATCCTTCGCTACTGCATTGTGAGGCAATGCTTGACCGCCCCAGACAAATCGAACTGCTTGTCCTTCTTGGAGAGTTACTTCTGATGGATTAAAACGCAAATTTGTACTGTCGACTGTGATGACGACATCCGTTGAAGCATTTTCTGCAGCGGCATGGCCAGTACTCAAAAGAAGCAGCACTATGGCGAAGAATACGTATTTCATGACCTTTGAAACTCGGTAGGGGTTTTCAATGCATGTATTTGATTCCCAAACCATTTTCTTCTCTTATGAGTGGATACGACGGTTCAAAGGGAGGCTCCATTACGCAGGGGTGTGGCGTGGCGTACTTCCAAGCGGTGGCTCGAACATCTTGAGCAAGGCGGTGAACTCCTGCGTATTACGCGGCCCGTTGATGTTCAATTTGAAGCGGGGGCTATTGCAGACCTACTGGTCAAAAATGATGG